>BNJU01004036.1_pt1 | contig 11629 bp, 22 predicted proteins | sample 8539281 | NCBI WGS metagenome assembly BNJU01 (sample SAMD00202456, study PRJDB9452) | human saliva metagenome | isolation source: human saliva | place: Japan
GCACGCCGTCAATGCCATGTACACGGGCACCGAGGAGGTGCAGGTCGGCGCGGGCGCGATTCACGCCGTCGGCGAGCAGTTCCGACAGCATCATGCACAAGGTCGATGCGATCAACTACGGAGATGGCAGCGATCAATGCAGCGATGCAGAACGTCGCGCAGGGCGCAGAGGAGATCGTTCACGCCGCCGGCGAGGCTGACGCCATCTCGCAGACCACGGCGGCACACATGACCATCGCCTCCGCCTCGGAGAGCCAGTCCGCGTCGAGCGGAGATCGCTGCTGCCTCGCAGGCACTCGCGACACTCGCCACCGACCTCCAGAATACGACGCAGAAGTTTAGATTCTAGATCCCGCATGAAACAGGGGCTGTTGCGCGAGCTATCAACTTCGTGCAACAGCCCTCTTTTCGTAAGAAAGCAATTGCTTTTCACCGAATTACGGTATAATAACCACAGAACGACCCCGGACAAACGGCGGTGTCTTTCCCGAAAGGGGTGAGCAACAGTAGCGAGATTGGCGCGATCTTATTTCTGTCGTGGCAACAGGCTACATTCTTGCGATAAACAAAGAAATAACCGCCCCTGCTTTGACCGGTGGAGCGGTTAGAAAAAGATAACCTATGATACTGGAAAAACACCGCCTGGGGCGTTCTTTCCATTGTTATTATAACAGACCCCGCACCTGCACGCAAGACAAATCGCACCGCAGAAAGGAAGCCCTATGACGGATATCATCGACCTGCACACCCACACCGTCGCGAGCATGCACGCATACAGCACCATCCGTGAGATGGCGACAGCAGCAAAGGAGAAGGGCTCGCTCCTCGGCATCTCTGATCACGCCCCGCCATGCCCGGGACGTTCCATGAGATCTACTTTCACAACTTCCGGGTGATCGGTCACGCCTCGTACGGCGTCGAGATCATGATGGGCGCAGAGCTGAACGTCATGGATGAGACGGGACGCGTCGATCTCCCCTGAAAAGGTGCTGAAAAAGCTTCACTACGGCATTGCGAGCCTGCAGCGATCTCGTGATCGCCCCGGCAGCACGGAAGAGAACACGGCGGCGCTCGTCGGCGCAATGAAAAATCCCTACGTCAACATCATCGGTCACCCCGATAATCCCGCCTACCCCGTGGACTTTGACGCATTGGCGCGTGCCGCCGCGGCGGAGCACGTCCTCATCGAGATGAACAATTCCTCCCACGACCCGCATGGCAGCCGCCGCGGCAGTGATCGACTCTGCACGCGATCTGCTTTGCCGCCTGCGCCGTCACGGCGCACATATCCTCCTCGGGAGTGATGCGCACATCGACGCGGACGATCGGGAACACGGCTATACACACGCTATTCTCGAGGAGATCGATCCCTCGCCGCGCTGGCACTCAACGATGATCCCGCACGGCTAAAGGCATGGCTGACAGAGCGCCGTGCAAAAATGGCGTGAAGGGCTTAAATTATTTTTCTTAATTGTTTCGATTTTTATTGTAATTTATTTATATTTATCGTTATTTATTGTTTTCGCGAATAATGTAGTGCCTCCGCAGCAAAAAGCACCGACCAAGAATCTCTTGATCGGTGCTTTTTTCGTCGCCTCTTACCCCTCGCCCCACGAGGTATCCGTGAAGAGATCGAGCGACTCTCCGGGCAGGGCGCGCTGCGCGGAAATCTCAACGGAATTTTCTGCTGCGCACGCACGCAATAGCGAACTATATTGATCGCCGTCGACATATTCATCCCGACCGCACCGCAGAACTGCTCAAAAGCTCTTTTTGAGCTCGGCATCCATGCGGATACTGATGCTGGTCTGTGCCATGTATGCCATCCCCTTTACAAGTTCACACTTTCTTCTAAGAATATCATATTTCGTGCGCTGTTGCAATAGGGAGAGCTGCACAGGCACGCAGTTTTCGCAGGAGATTTGCCTTGCTCTTGGAGAGTGCCCCCGCACTCGTGCCGAGGAGTACCGCGATCCGGCGCAGTGTGAGGTCGCGGAAATAGTGGAGATCGAGCACCTCCTTCTCCCGCGCCGTGAGGCGGTGCATCGCACGCGCGAGGATGTCCTCGGCGAGAAGACGTTCCTCCGCCCGCTCCATCGGACGGTCGACGGTACACCCCGCCACAGTTCCTGCCCGTCCGCTTCCTCCGGCGGCGCACAGGTGCGCGCCCGCCGCCGCAGCTCACGGCGGAACTCAGCGATGAGCGCATGGTGGACGCGCGCCTTGACAAAGCCCGCAAACGGTACGCCCTGCCGCGCGTCGTAGTCATGTAGTGCCTCGAGAAAGGCGAGCGCAGCGACGTTCTCCGCCTCTGCCGCGAGTGCCGTCCCGCGCAGATACGGTGCATACGCCTCCGCGACGATCAGCCCGCGGTAGCGCCGTCATCTCTGCCATTGCACCCGCCTCACCGCGCACGGCACGCACGATGACAGCGTCCTCCTCCGCCTTCGTCAGGGACGCGTGTCTTTGTTTTTCCATCGAATGCCATTGGATATTCTCCTTCAAACGTTTGTTTTGTTGTTTGAAGTATATCAGCTCGATGGACGCACTGCAAAAGCACTCATCCGTGCGATGGCAGAAAAACCGCAGATTTCTCTGCGGTAGATGTCTTTCTCATGCATTTTTCGCCCATGCAGCACGCACACAATTTTTCTCACGGCGTCGCGCTACCCGCGAACGAGGCCAGAGATGCGTTGATGACGTTCTCATCGACCCTGCTGGATGCAGGAGATGATGTAGTCACGGGTCTCCACGCGGAACGGGATGAGGTGGTGCAGCCGTAGGACGCGCGTGCCGTCAGGCAGCCGCTTGTGCAGGAGGATCGTATTCTCCGCATCCGCGTGGAGGAGGAGGCTCTGCAGATGCTCCATACTGTAAAAAGCGCTGATAGAGCGGCAGTTCGGCGGGAAGCACCATCGCCTTACCGTAGCGTTCGAGCAGTTCCTCAAGCGGGTCAAATTTGTTGAGATAGCTCGGCTCGGTGACGGAGCAGTACACCTGCGTGAGCCTCTGGCGGTCGAGGTCTGGGAGGTCGACGCGGTCGTAGAGCTCGATGATCTGGTTCATCGCCTCCTGCATCGATCCCTGCCTCGGGACTGAACCGCGAGATGTTCACGGTCGCCATGAGGAAGACAGCACGCGTGTCGTCCTCGTCGCGTGCGATGAGACGCAGGCGAACACTGTTAAAGGAGTTGCGTGTGACGAAGTCCGTATAAACCTCACGCCCGTGCGGTCCGCCTCCTCCATCATGCGCGCGAGCATGCGCCGGTTCTGCTCAAGACGACGCTCATGGTGCGTGTCGACACCCCTCGTCGAGCTCGATGCTCTTCATGAACAGGCGGAACATGTGGTTCTGATAGAGGTACTTGAACGAGCCGTCGCAGTCCTCGAGAATGGCGAGCGCGAGCGAGTCGCCGATCTCAGGTGAGCCGCGCCGTTCGAGCGGTGTGTTCGAAAGCACGTTGATCGCGCCGACACGCGCATAGTAGCTGCCGAGACGGAACGGCTCCACCTTGACCCGCGCCGTAGGTCCACAGCAGCAGGGCAATCGCCTCTGCAGATGGAATCGGCGGGCTAAAGAGATAGCCCTGCACCTTTTTCGCAGCCGATTTCGCAGGAACTCGAACTGCGCCTCGGTCTCGACGCCCTCGGCGAGCGTGTGCATCGAGCTCCTTTTGCCATGTTGACGATGGAGCGGATGACAATCGCCGATTTTCGGATTGGTCTCGAACGAGCGCAGGAAGTTCATGTCGATTTTTGAGCACATCAAAAACATAGTCCTGATGTTGTTCAGCGAGGGTAGCAGCTGCCGAAGTCATCCATCCAGACCTCGTAGCCCATGCGCACGGAAGCGCGCGATCTCGCCCTGCAGGAACGTCTCATCGTCGCCCTGCACGCCCTCCGTGACCTCGATATTGAGCATCTGCCGTGCACGCCGTGGCGCTGGCGGACATCCTCGACCGCCTGCACCATATCCATCAGGCGGAAATCCGCCCGAGAGAGGTTCACCGAGATACGCAGAAGACTCAATCCGGTATGTCGCGCTGGATCTGTACCATGGACGCGCAGACCTGATCGATGACGTAGAGGTCGAGCTGCGGCGAGATGCGCGTCCTCCAGCACGGGGACGAACACGCTCGGTGGGACGGCACCGTAGACGGGTCATGCCAGCGTGCGAGTGCCTCGAACCCGCAGAGCTCCCGCGTCATCGTGCGGATCTCGGGCTGGTAGTAGACCACGATGCCCGCCCATGATCGCCTTGGAAAAATTGCGGACGATGTAGCTGCGGAAGTTGAGCTCCCTCCTCCATCGAGGGTCAAACACCGCCCACACGAGATCATAGGTGTTCTTGATGCTGTTGCAGGCGATTTTGGCGCGATCCACGATGCGCGCGACATCCGTCACATCCGCATCGGGGGCGATAGATCCCGCCTTTAGCTCGAGTGGGAGATGCGGTCGTAGATGCGAACGTGATCGTGAATGAACCGCACCTGTCGATCCGGCTGCTCGATCGGCGTCGCCACGACGAAGCGATCGTCGTTGAACCGCGAGACGAGGTCCCCGGAAACGTCTCACGCAGGAGATCCGCGACATAGCGCAGAAAACGGTTGCCCTGCTGGAAAGCTGTAGCGCTGGTTAAAGCTCTTGAAATTTTCAATATCAAAGTAAATGAACGTCAGCGGCCGCGTCATCGGATCCTGCAAATGGAGCGATGCGTGCCGCATGAACTGCATCATATTGAGAAGGCCGGTCACGGGACAGACCTCTTTTTACTATAGTTTTCCAGTAATGTTGTCCCCATATTCTCCTCACTTACCCGCTCAGGGAATCACAATCACCCGCCGTGCTGCAGCGGGGTGTCTTTCCGTTTTCTGTACCGCAGTCACTCGCCCGGCTGCAGCAATATGCCCGGTATGATGCCGCAGCCGAACGGGAAAAATCTGGATCTGTGATTTCAGAGCGAGATACGCGCGAACTCCTCGACCATGTCGCGCAGGCTCATGCCGCTCGTGCCGCTGAGCACGCCCGATCGCTCCCCGGTGCCTGCTTCATCTTGGCGACGATGGCGTCAAAGAGATCGTCCTCGATCGAGCCCGGCACCAGCTGCTCCCCAGTTCGCAGCATCGTACGGGCGCTCCCTGACGGCGTTCTCGGGCGCCCTCGTCACCTCGAGCCCGAGATGAACATGATCTCGCGCCGCTCGGGGCTGATGGTAGGTGCTCAAAAAAATACTTTATTCGGGCGCACCTTGCCATCCTCGGCAACGGGACCGCCCGTCGTATTTTCCACGAGACGCACCCACGCCTCAATCATGCGCTCCCTGCCGCTGTTCGGACGCAGCACCCAACGTGAGTTTTTGGAGTCCAGATAGTAGGTAAAGCCGTTGTCTACAAAAGAGTCTTGTAACGTGCCTTCTTCTCGCGTTTTTCCTCTGCTTTCTTCGCGTCACGCACCGCTTTCTTCGCCGCCTTGGCGTCCGCTGCGGAGCGCTTTGCCGCGAGGCGCGCAGACAGCCCCATCGGCGCATCCGCAGTCTCTGCCGTCGCCGTGCCCCTAGCCTGTGCTGCCACAGCCTGTGCGTCCTCCGGCGCGGCGACACTCACGCCGCTGCCGACGGCAAACGCCATCAGCGTCCCGAGCGCGATTCCCTTCCAACATCTTGTCATTCGTCGTCCCGCCCTTCCTGTCATCATTCATCATCGTGTCCGCCGTGCCCGTCCCCACGGGCGGCGTACATGGTGCATTGGCATATTTATGTCATTCTAATTATTTTCGACACGAACTGCATAAACCCTTTATAAAAAAGGCAGGATTTTTTAGCAGTACGGGTATTTTATCACGCTTCTGTATAAAAAGATACTGCCGCACGATGTTTTCCAACCTCGTACAGCAGTGATTCCCTAAAGAGGCCGGCGCGCCGGTGCGCCCCACCGCGTGGATAGGCGGCGGGCGTCTGCCGCTCCTGGTCACCGTGAGAATCGCACGCACATCGTCAAGCCCCGGCAGATGCACAGGACGTGCCGTAATGCGGCCGCCGCCGAGCACCTCCGCCGCACGCCGCGCCTCCTTTTGCTCCTCGGCATAGGCGCGTCCCTTCAGCGCGAGCAGGGTGCCGCCGACGCGCACGAACGGCAGCGTATACTCGAGAACAGGCAGCCGTGCCACGGCACGGCTCACGACAATATCATACGCCGCACGGTGCTCCGCCGTCGCGCTGCTTCCTCCGCGCGTGCGTGGATGCAACGACATTCTGGAGCCCCATCGCCGCCGTCACCTCCGTGAGGAAGCGCACGCGCTTGTTGAGCGAGTCGAGGAGCGTCACCGTGAGATGCGGCGCATAGACCGCAAGCGGGATGCCAGGGAGCCCCGCGCCCGTCCCCACGTCGATCAGCGTCCGCGCCCCATCAAAGAGTGCAGCGTCATACGCCGTCAGGCTATCGATGATATGCTTGACCGCGACATCCTCGGGCGCGGTGAGCGCCGGAGATTCATGCGCGTATTCCAGTCGAGCAGCATTTCATGGTAGACCGAAAACTGCCCTATCTGCTCCGCCGTCAACAGGATGCCGCCTCTGCGCGCGCGCCGCTAGGATCTCCTCAAACGCCGTCATACTGCCCCCTTTCTGCTCTCAGCCGCGAATCAGCAGCACCGACACATCGTTCACATTCGTCCCCGTCGGGCCCGTCACGATCAGTCCGCCCACATCGTTCAGCGCGGGATAGGCATCGTTCTCCGCGAGTGCCCTCTGCCGCACCCGCCGCTCCGCGCGAGTGCCGCCGCCGTGTCGCCGTCCACGTAGCCGCCCGCCGCATCCGTCGGGCCATCCGTCCCGTCACTCCCCGACACTGAACACCGCCACATTCGGGATGCCGGCAATGCCGTCCCGCCGCCGCGAGCGCGATCTCCTGATTGCGTCCGCCGCGCCCCATGCCCTTCAGCTGCACCACCGTCTCACCGCCTGCGATATAGGCAAATGAGCCCTGCGTGCGCATGCGTGCGGGCGATCGCCGCGAGGAAACGCCCGCCTCACGCGCCTCACAGTCGAGCTGATCGGTCAGGAGGACGGGCGTATAGCCGCGCCGCTCTGCCGCCTCGGCCGCCGCCGCACACAGCTCACGCACGCTGCCCGTGATATGCGTCGTCACATTCGGCAGCTCCGACGGCAGCGGCGTATCAAGCAGCTTTGTCGCGGCAGTAGATAGACGAATGCCGTACTTCTTCACGACAGCGTGTGCATCCTCTGCGGTCGATGCATCAGTACGCGGGGCCCGATGCAATCATATCGAGCGGATCGCCGAGAATATCGCTCAGCACAATCGTAAAGACCTGCGCGGGCGCACAGTGCTCTGCAAACCGCCCGCCCTTCACGGCACTCATCCGCTTGCGCAGCGTATTCACCGCCACGATGTCCGCGCCCGAGGCGAGCAGCTGCTCCGTCAGATCCTTCAGCTCCTCCGCCGGGATCAGCGGCTTCTCAAAGAGCGCACTCCCGCCGCCCGAGAGGAGAAAGAGTACCGTATCCTCCGCCGTGAGCCCTTCGGTCAGGTCAAGTGCCTCCTGCGTCGCCGCAAACGAACTCGCATCCGGCACGGGATGCCCCGCCTCACGGCAGGCAATATTCGGTATATCGCCCTTGATATGTCCATACTTTGTGATGACAATGCCGCGATCAATACGGCTGCTGAGCTCATCCGCTGCCGCACGCGCCATCTGCCACGCCGCCTTGCCGACCGCGACCAGAACAATGCGCCCCGTGCCGAACGTATGCCCACGCAGAGCCTTCTCCACCGCCGCATCCGGCAAAAATCGCCGCCAATGATTCCTGTATGATGCCATCCGCATCGCTGCGCAGATTCATAATCATCGCTCCTTTTCTTCTTTCTTCCTATTATACCACACGATTCAAGAGGCGACTTTCACTTGTCAATCCGTATGTCACCTGTTATAATGGACGTAGAAAGAACGCCCCTGGCGGCATCTTTCCAAAATAGAAGATTATTTACGAGAAATAACCGCACATTTGGTCGATGGGGCGGTTATTTCTTTTTGGGTTAGTGCAGTAAATATCCGCTGCCACGACAAGCAATACAATCGCGTCAAATTCGGTCATACTCACGCACCCCCTTTCGGGGGAAAGAAGCCGCCACAAGTCCGGGGACGTTCCACATTTATTATATGGTACATCCCGGTCAAAAGTCAAACATATTATCGAAAGTCCTGTTCGGAGCACGCACTCCAAACAGGACTTTCATTTTATTCGTGCTTCCTTAGTTCCCGCTTGTCAATTAGTGGATCGGCTGTTATAATATAGACAGAAAGGACGCCTCAGGCGGCACCTTTCCGAATCGGTTTCAGTTAAACATGAAGAATAACCGCTCCACTTCTCAGGGCAGGGCGGTTATTTCTTTTTGGTTATCGCGAGAATGTAGCCCTGTTGCCACGACGAGAAACACAATCGCGCCAATCTCGAGACATTTCGCTCACCCCTCTCGGGGGAAAGACACCGCCTTTTGCTTGAGGACGTTCCAGATTCATTATAGTGGACACCCACACGAAAAGTCAAACATATTATCGAAAGTCCTGTTCGAGCACACACTTCAAACAGGACTTTCATTTTATTCGTGCTGCCATAGTTTTTCCGCTTGTCAATGTGTATGTCACCTGTTATAATGGACATAGAAAGAACGTCCTTAACGGCATCTTTCCATAATCGCTATTGTTTTATCAATAACCGCTCATTGGTCAGAATGGGCGGTTACTTTTTGTATCGCAAGCAGATAACCGGTGGCAACGATCAGCAGAAGGATCGCATCCATGTCACTCATACTTTACTCACCCCTCTCGGGGGAAAAGATGCCGCCGCGAGATAACTCTCGCCCAAGGACGTTCCTCATCCATTATAGTGGGCGCCCACGCCAAAAAGTCAAACATATTGTCAAAGCCTGTTCGAGCACGCACTCCAAACAGGCTTTTTATGATCGGAATACTCTCAGTTCACGACGTTCTCAGGCTTCCCTTCGATAAACGACTTCACATTGTCCGCCGTCGTCTGCATAATGCGCTCACGCGCCTCCTTCGTCGCCCACGAGATATGCGGCGTAATGATGCAGTTCGGCGCATGGAGGAGTGGGTTATCCGCCTTGATCGGCTCGGTCGATACCACATCGAGCGCAACATACGCGACCTTTCCACTGTTCAGCGCCGCCGCGAGATCTGCCTCGACGATGAGCTGTCCGCGCCCGTTGTTGATAAGGATGACACCGTCCTTCATCTTTGCGATACGGTCCGCGTTGATGAGGGCCTCCGTCTCCGGCGTGAGCGGGCAATGGAGAAGATAAAAGTCCGCTTCGCGCAGCAGTGTATCGAGCGGCACATAGTCCGCGAGTGCCCGCCCTCCGCGCGCTCCGTGCGGCTGTAGGCGAGCACGCGGACGTTCATCGCGCGCAGGATGCGTGCGACGGCCTGACCGATGCGCCCGAAGCCCACGATGCCCGCCGTCTTGCCGCTGACTTCGATGAGCGGACGCTGCCAATAGCAGAAATCAATGCTCTTCGTCAGTCCCCGCATGCACGGAGCGATCGTGAAGCCCGACCTGCGAGCACGCCTCGCGAGCAGTGCAATCGCATATCTGTGCGACATTGTCCGTACCATAGACAGGCACTATTCATGACAGGAATATTCTTCTTGCGTGCATACGCCGTGTCCACGACATTGTAGCCCGTCGCGAGCACAGCAATCGCCTTGAGGTTTGACAGGCGTCAATGACCGCGCGCGTGAGCGGGGTCTTGTTCGTCACGGCGATCTCCGCATCACCGATGCGCTCCGCGATCAGCGGCGTCTCCGTGAGCGCCGTGCGGTCATAGACCGTCACCGCACCCAGCGCCTCCAGCGGCGCCCAGCTGATGTCCCCGGGTTCTCTGCATATCCGTCGAGCACAACAATCTTCGCGACATTTCCTCCTCGACTGTCCTCCGAATCAATCTTTTTATCGCTTTTTCTATTTTACACGAATTTTCTCTCACGGGAAGGAAAATATTTGATTGACAAGCGCCCGCCTTCCGTCTATCATCGTGACGACTTAGGGATTCACTGATGCGTTCAGCGCCAATCCAAGAGACTTCATTTTATCAGCGATTCCTTAGAAAATCGCGGAGGAGGCAGGCCACACGTTCACGCCTCGGCATTTCATCAACAGGAGGAAACAATGACGCGCGAAACACCAAAGCACGGCGAGATCTGGCGGCACTTCAAGGGAATCTCATCGCATCGAGACCGTGGCGGAGCACACGGAGACGGGCGAGATGCTCGTCATATATCAGGCACTCTACGGGACATACGGCATCTATGCGCGCCCGCTCGCGATGTTCCTGAGCGCAGTCGACCGCATGAAATATCCGGACGCCGCGCAGGAGTATCGTTTTGAGAAAGTTCATCCGTAGCGCACAAACACCCCGACAGTATCTGCCATCAGGGGTGCTTTTCGCCTTCATTTTGTCTTCTTACAAAAAGCGCCAGATACTTGGACTGCTCATCCTTTGCGATACTGAGCGCATCCATGGCAGCTTCGGCAGTGATGCCCATGCGTTCAATCAGACTCCTGATACTCCTCAGCCGCTCCGTCTCTGCTCCTTGAATCTCTCCACGCGCCTCACCAAGCGCGACGCCGTCATTATAAAGCTCTTCCATCACTCTGCACATCGAAGCAACCCCCTTTTTCATCTTCTTTGAAATATCGTACCCGCTCAGCAAGCACCTCATGATACATATCATTCGGATCCGTACAGAAGAAATCGTGCATCAGACGTCCAAGTGGACTGTTGCTTCGCTCCTCCCCATTGACATAAAGGACATGCGCCCCGTCCTCGAACACATCTGTTGTATCCGTAAACATACGCCGTACTTCATATACCGGTTTAGCACGCCTCCATATATCATGCTCGGTAATAAATATAACATAGGTCTCCGGGAGCGCACGGAACAGTGTCCCCTTAGCGGCCTCCCGTGCATCAAGCATACTGCTGTTGTATCGTGCGCGGCGCGGAATCGCCCCCTCATCACTGCGCTGTATCTCCACATCATAGAGGGTCTCTCCATCGGTCGCGAGAGCATCAAATCGCACCGCACGCCCGTGGAGATTCGGCACACTATGCTGAGTGATAACCTCTGTGACGCGCAGACGATCATTATTCAGCACAATACGGAGCAACAACTCCATACAGGAATATTGTCGTCAAAACAGCTATTAAAAAATGTATCGTCCATGAGACGAAACCGCTTGATTCTATCAAGATACATCTCTTCGTTTCGCTCAAGCATCACATCACCTTGCCTCATACCATCTATGTTCTATTTTATCTGGATCCGACCGCTTTTTCAAGCAACTTTCTGCGGAGAAAACTACGTGCATCGTAATGCTCTGCAGCTCTCCGTCTGGCGGCCGCATTTTGCATTTGATCCGAGCCTCTGAGGCACTGCGCCATTTTTCTCCGAAAAAGAATATGATCCGCGCCGGCAGCAGGCAGGAACGAGACGCTTTATCGCGAAATATACCAAACTAATATAGATAGATACATTCGGCATGATGGGGATCATGCCCAGAAAGAACGGAACCGATAGGGAATGGAGAAAA
>BNJU01005210.1_pt1 | contig 11626 bp, 13 predicted proteins | sample 8539281 | NCBI WGS metagenome assembly BNJU01 (sample SAMD00202456, study PRJDB9452) | human saliva metagenome | isolation source: human saliva | place: Japan
ATGCTCATGTACGGTAAGAAGCAAAGCAACCGAAAACAAGAGATAGACCGCCAGCACTACACTATTCCGAACCAAAGACCAAAAGATAAGCATTGTGGGAAAAATCTAAACTTTTTGGATTTTTCCTACAATGCCAACTACGACGGAATCCCTCCCACTCCTTATATCTTTCTGTATACATTGAATTTGTATTTAGTAAAATGCAGACAACACCACGGATCGGCTTTTTGGTTGGACAATTCCAACCAAACACCACAACAGACAGCAGAAAACATTCTGAACGCTAGGGAAGCCGGTATGATTGTTACATATAAGGGAAGAAAAAAATTTCTTTTTAGGTACTTGCTTTCCTAAAACTGATGTGATACAATGATTTAATCCAGAAAAGGAGTAAAAAATATGCGGCAAGGTATTCTTAAATAAAACTATAATCAAATAGTGGGAACAAAGGATTATGATAGCTCCTTTTGTAGGGGCTTAGTTTTTTGTACCCAATTTAAGAATACTTTTGCCTTATCAATTTTGACATATCCCCAAAAAAACAGCAATCACAAACAGGTGTATGCTGTATAGTGTATGTCCGCAACTTATAATCCCCAGTGGTAAAAAGTATTTTACTGCTGGGGATTTTTATGCCCCTTGGGGCTGTAAAGGGAGGACAATCACATGAAAATAATCAATATTGGAATTCTTGCCCATGTAGACGCTGGAAAGACGACCTTGACGGAGAGCCTGCTATATGCCAGCGGAGCCATTTCAGAACCGGGGAGCGTCGAAAAAGGGACAACGAGGACGGACACCATGTTTTTGGAGCGGCAGCGTGGGATTACCATTCAAGCGGCAGTCACTTCCTTCCAGTGGCACAGATGTAAAGTTAACATTGTGGATACGCCCGGCCACATGGATTTTTTGGCGGAGGTGTACCGCTCTTTGGCTGTTTTAGATGGGGCCATCTTGGTGATCTCCGCTAAAGATGGCGTGCAGGCCCAGACCCGTATTCTGTTCCATGCCCTGCGGAAAATGAACATTCCCACCGTTATCTTTATCAACAAGATCGACCAGGCTGGCGTTGATTTGCAGAGCGTGGTTCAGTCTGTTCGGGATAAGCTCTCCGCCGATATTATCATCAAGCAGACGGTGTCGCTGTCCCCGGAAATAGTCCTGGAGGAAAAATACCGACATAGAAGCATGGGATGCGGTCATCGAAAATAACGATGAATTATTGGAAAAAGTATATCGCAGGAGAACCAATCAGCCGGGAAAAAAACTTGCGCGGGAGGAACAGCAGCGGGTTCAAGACGCCTCCCTGTTCCCAGTCTATCATGGCAGCGCCAAAAAAATGGCCTTGGCATTCAACCGTTGATGGATGCGGTGACAGGGCTGTTCCAACCGATTGGGGAACAGGGGGGCGCCGCCCTATGCGGCAGCGTTTTCAAGGTTGAGTACACCGATTGCGGCCAGCGGCGTGTCTATCTACGGTTATACAGCGGAACGCTGCGCCTGCGGGATACGGTGGCCCTGGCCGGGAGAAAAAGCTGAAAATCACAGAGATGCGTATTCCATCCAAAGGGAAATTGTTCGGACAGACACCGCTTATCAGGGTGAAATTGTTATCCTTCCCAGCGACAGCGTGAGGTTAAACGATGTATTAGGGGACCAAACCCGGCTCCCTCGTAAAAAGGTGGCGCGAGGACCCCCTCCCCATGCTGCGGACGGCGATTGCGCCGAAAACGGCAGCGCAAAGAGAACAGCTGCTGGACGCTCTTACGCAACTTGCGGATACTGACCCGCTTTTTGCGTTGCGAAGTGGATTCCATCACCCATGAGATCATTCTTTCTTTTTTTGGGCCGGGTGCAGTTGGAGGTTGTTTCCGCTTTGCTGTCGGAAAAAAATACAAGCTTGAAACAGTGGTAAAGGAACCCTCCGTCATTTATATGGAGCGGCCGCTCAAAGCAGCCAGCCACACCATCCATATCGAGGTGCCGCCCAACCCGTTTTGGGCATCCATAGGACTGTCTGTTACACCACTCTCGCTTGGCTCCGGTGTACAATACGAGCCGGGTTTCGCTGGGATACTTGAACCAGAGTTTTCAAAACGCTGTCAGGGATGGTATCCGTTACGGGCTGGAGCAGGGCTTGTTCGGCTGGAACGTAACGGACTGTAAGATTTGCTTTGAATACGGGCTTTATTACAGTCCGGTCAGCACGCCGGCGGACTTCCGCTCATTGGCCCCGATTATATTGGAACAGGCATTGAAGGAATCAGGGGACGCAGCTGCTGGAACCTTATCTCTCCTTCATCCTCTATGCGCCCCAGGAATACCTTTCCAGGGCTTATCATGATGCACCGAAATACTGTGCCACCATCGAAACGGCCCAGGTAAAAAAGGATGAAGTTGTCTTTACTGGCGAGATTCCCGCCCGCTGTATACAGGCATACCGTACTGATCTGGCCTTTTACACCAACGGGCGGAGCGTATGCCTTACAGAGCTGAAAGGATATCAGGCCGCTGTCGGTCAGCCGGTCATCCAGCCCCGCCGTCCAAACAGCCGCCTGGACAAGGTGCGCCATATGTTTCAGAAGGTAATGTAAAGATACATAATCGTCAAGACGGCAACAATCAGAAGTTATGGAGGGTAACAATGGAATATAGTAAGGAAGATTTAATGGAAGCAAAAAAGCAAATTTGGGGAGTGGGAGAGAACATGGGAACAGAGGAAAGTAAAAAAATCTGGGAGGAGAACGCACAATTTTGGGATAATGCAATGGGTGACGAATCTAATGAATTTCACAGAGAGGTAGTGCGTCCCAAAGTAACGGAACTTCTATCTCCTAATCCTGCGGATTACATTTTGGATATTGCGTGTGGCAATGGAAATTATTCTTCGTATCTTGCACAAAGAGGCGCTTCGGTTGTCGCTTTTGATTACAGCAAAAAAATGATAGAATTGGCTAAAAGACGGCAATCACAATATGCAAAACAAATTGAATTTTGTGTGGCGGATGCGACCGATAGAAAAAGTATATTAGAATTAAAAAGAAATCGAGCCTTTTGATGTGACCCCCAAAAGTTAGACTTTTTTAGCGTAGCAGTTTATATGGCTGCTACGCTATTTTTATGCAGCCAAGAGTCTAAGCCTGTATTGCACTGGACTTAACCATCCTAGTCTTTCTTTAATTCTTTGTTCGTTGTAATACTTTATGTATCGTTCGATTTCTGACTTTAGCTCATCATAGCTATAGTAAACAACGCCATAATAGATCTCTTGTTTAAGCAATCCAAAGAAGTTCTCCATAACGGAGTTATCATGACAGTTTCCCTTACGAGACATACTTTGGAAGATTCTTTCTTCCTTAAGACGATGAGAGTATGCTTTCATTTGGTAAGCCCAGCCTTGATCCGAATGGAAAGTTCTTCTGTATTTGCAATCGGATGTTATTTCAATAGCCTGTCCCAATGCATCCATAACATTTTTTGCTGAAGGGTGTCTGTCAATTCCATAGCTTATAATTTCACCATTACACATATCCATGAATGGATCCAGATAAAGCTTATGCATTGTCATGTGACCTTTAGCAGTAATCTCATAATACTTAAACTCTGTAGTATCTGTTGTGATCTTCTGGTGTGGTATATAGGTATTAAATCGTCTCCTTATGCGATTAGGAGCAACCGTTCCAACTTTACCTTTGTACGAACTGTATTTACGGCTTTTTCGAATGAAAGAAGTAACCTGTAGACCAAGCTTCTGCATTATACGTTGTACTTTCTTTTTATTTACACAGTAGCCTTGATTTTGTAATTCTCCAGCCACTCGACGATAGCCATAATCCTTGTGAGTCTTTCTGATTTGAAGAATCTTCTCATCGATTTCTTTGTCAGGGTTTTCTCTATCGAATCTTTTCTGCCAGTACATATATGTTGCTTTAGGCATACTTATATAAGAGAGAAGGTCTTTTAGTTTGAACTCTCCTCGGAGGCTATTGATGACGAGCGCCTTTCTCTCATTTTTGCCTCGTCCTCTAAACGCAGCCTCCTCAGTTCTTTTAAAAAGGCATTCTCAATTCTTAACTTAAGTAGTTCATCTTCTAATTCTTTAATATGTTCTGCACTGGTATCAACTATTCTTTCTTCTGCTTCTTGAACTTCACTATCTATCTGAGGTTTATCCAATGTTTTCTTTCGACCTTTCCTGCGAGTTTTCAAGGCGTCAGGACCGGCAGCACGAAAGCGATTAACCCAGTTAGCAATCATACTCGGATTGTTTATACCTTCTTGAGTGCCAAGTCTTGATATGAAATTTCACTTGATAGATATAGTTCTACAACAGAAATCTTCTTTTCGAAAGAGTATTTTGTTTGTTTACGAGAACGCATTAATCCTTCATCACCGAACGCATTGTATGCATTAATCCATGTGCGTAGCTGTGAATCAGAACCAAGTCCATATCTTTTAGAAAGATATTTCACTCCACCTTTGCCATCTAAATACTCTAAAACGACTTTCTTCTTGAATTCGAAACTATGTTTTGCCATAAAAATACCGACCTCCTAATCGTTAGATTTTGGTCTAACTTTTGGGGGTCGGTACATTTACGAAAGCAGTTTCTAATATGGCAATTATGGATATTACGGATATTGAACCACTTCTTATGGCTGTTTATGAACTGTTGCAGGAAAGCGGAATTTTTGTCTTTGCAACGCAACACCCTTGTTTTGTCACGTTGACTGAAAAATATATGACACCGCACAGTTACTATGATATAGCGATTGAAGGGCAACCGAAAGAGCAGATTTATTATCATCGTTCCATACAAGATATTTTTTTAACCTTTGTTTTAGAGCTGGATTTGTCATTGATGGATTTTATGAAGAATGTTTTAAAACCAACAAAGAAATTCCTATGGTAATGATAGTAAGGCTTAAGAAGGTAAAACGTGATAGCTTAAAATAAATTCAAGTTTGTCGGGTAAATAGCAAACCCAGCCGAGCCAGTCAACGGTCAAGATGAACGGCGCATATGCGCAGCCGTTGACAGCCCCGCCCGCCTTTGCTGGTAGGCAATCAAGGGGCGACAGCAAGAAGTGCCACCGCCCCGCACTATTATTCAGAAAGGGGAATTTCCATGACCGACCAGATAGCCTATCAAGAATATATCCAGCGCAGGTACAACGCCTTTTGCAAGACTGTTATCCGCTGTGCCGCCTTGGACAAGATTTTGAAGCTTAAACGGCAATGGGAACGGCAAGTTTCCCTTGACTATCTGATGAACGAGAAGTTTGTCCAGTTTGCCGCGTCGGAGCCGGACGAGGAATACCCATTTACCGTCTGCGGTCAGACCGTCCTGCTCTGCAACGCCGCCCTTGCCGACGCGATCTCTGTTTTGCCGGAGCAGACGCGGGAAGAAATCCTGCGCTATTACTTTCTGCGCCAGCCGCAGCGCGTGATCGGCGCGTGTATTGACCGGTCACGCAGCACAGCGGGGCGGCATATCCAGCTGCCTTGCAGCGGCTACGCGAAGAAATGGGGGTGAGCCGGTATGAGTAGACTTCTCCCCTATGAAACAATCCTCAAAGCCCCGTGAGGGCGACCCAAAGCCGTGAACGCTGTCCTGCTCCACTACGCCGGATATATCCGCTATTTCTCAAAAAGTGAACGGGCAGGGTCAACGCCGAGGTGGAGGACTATGTAAAGCAGCGGTTAATTGACTGTCAATTCAAGTTCCGGCTTGACGAACCACCGGACAAGTCATAAAAACTGAATACCAGCCGCCACCGACGCGGCCAGCGAAAAGCAGTAAGTCTTGAAAAAGATTTACTGCTTTTTGTTGTCCGGCTCCGCTCCCGGCCATTTTGCCCCCTGCCGGTTGTAGTAGTAAGCGAGGAGGGAATTTTTCTGCCCTGGTGTTTGGCATTTGGAGCATTTACCCGTAGTAGAGGGCAAAGAAAAGGATTTCTCCAACACCGGGTAGAAACCACTGCGTCCGGTGTCATTTTAGCGAAAGCAGGGCAGAATGCCCTTTACAGGATTAGTAGTAGCAGAAAAAGAAACAAACTTTTGTGGTTGCAGTTTTCCAAAAAAGTGGCGGACGGAAGTGAGAGAAAGTTTGCAGTCACGGAGAGCAAGACCCGCAGACAGGACATTGAGATTTATTATTCTTTTGTTGGCAAGGTGGACTTGCCCGAATAACCGCCCGACCTATCCGACACAATGCGCAAGTGCCGGATAGGAACGGCAAAATTTTTTACACTTCTATTGCTTCTTTATCACACATCAATAAAGTCTTCAGCACATAAACGGAAGAAACGTGTGGGACATTCTTAAGCTCAAGGTGTCCGAGGACCAGCAGAGTTTTGTTGGCTTTCTTATGAGCCTGAAAATAAAGCCGCGCAAGATCTCTATCGTTCATATGGATTTGTTGAGACGGGCGAGAAAGACGGCGAAGAAGTAATTGCTGTTTTGAAGTTAGTCCCCTGAACTTAGAGTCGTCCTTAACCAAGGTATTTCTCGCTAAATTTATAGCCTTTGAGAACAAAGACTCCTTTGCCTAAAACTAATATTTGCTACTCGTGTAATTTCTATGAAGTATAGATACGCCCGGCACAGTGGCTTGTTGACATGTGGCTTTCATCAGCGTAAAGTACTTCCCTGCGTAATTCCAAGGGGACAGTGCTGTGTCACCTTTCGAATATGTAAAACTGCAGGTAGATAGGTATAAGAAGGAGAAGATCTTGCCTACTATTAACCAGCTCGTACGTAAGGGCCGCGTGAGCGTCAAGTCAAAAGTCTAAGAACGCCGCTCTTCAGCACAACCCACAGAAGCGTGGTGTTTGCACCCGCGTTTTTCACCACTACGCCAAAGAAGCCTAACTCAGCACTCCGTAAGGTTGCTCGTGTTCGTCTTGTTAATGGCATTGAGGTAACCGCTACATTCCTGGTGAGGGCCACAACCTCCAGGAGCACTCCATTGTTCTGGTTCGTGGCGGCCGTGTCCGTGACCTTCCTGGTGTTCGTTACAAGGTTGTTCGCGGTGCATCTCGACTGCGCAGCAGTTCAGAATCGTGCTCAGGGCCGTTCCCGTTACGGCACTAAGCGTGCTAAGTAATCACGTCCACTACTCGAACTAGTTCTTAGGAGATTAATATGCCGCGTCGCGCAGCAGCAGTACGTCGTGAGGTTATGCCTGACGCCGTCTACAACAATCGTCTGGTAACCCAGCTCATTAACAAGGTCCTTCTCGACGGCAAGAAAGCAACCGCAGAGCGCATTGTCTACGGTGCATTTGACATCGTCGCAGAGAAGACTGGCGAGGATGCCCTCACTGTCTTCAAGAAGGCTATGGATAACATTCGCCCAACACTTGAGGTTAAGCCTAAGCGTGTTGGTGGCGCTACTTACCAGGTCCCAATGGAGGTCAACTCCCGTCGTGCAACTACTCTTGCTATCCGCTGGATGGTCACTTTCAGCCGTAGCCGTAAAGAGAAGACCATGGCAGAGCGTCTTGCAAACGAGATCATCGACGCAACTAACGGCGTAGGTGCATCCGTCAAGCGCCGCGAGGACCTGTACAAGATGGCTGAGGCCAACCGCGCCTTCTCCCACTACCGCTTCTAGTCGGAATTCAGGAGTAGCAAACAAATGGCTAAGACTAAGTACAATCTTAAAGACCTCCGCAACATCGGCATCATGGCTCACATCGATGCTGGTAAGACCACCACTACGGAGCGTATTCTTTACTACACCGGTAAGACCCACAAGATTGGTGAGGTCCACGACGGTGCAGCAACCATGGACTGGATGGTTCAGGAGCAGGAGCGCGGCGTAACCATTACTTCCGCAGCTACCACTTGCTTCTGGAAAGACCACGTCATCCAGATCATCGACACCCCAGGTCACGTTGACTTTACCGCTGAGGTTGAGCGTTCTCTTCGTGTTCTGGACGGCGCAGTTGCAGTCTTCGACGCAGTTGCAGGCGTTCAGCCACAGTCCGAGACCGTTTGGCGTCAGGCAACCAAGTACGGCGTACCTCGTATTGCATTCATCAACAAGTTTGACCGCGTAGGCGCAGACTTCTTCCGTGCAATCCAGACCATGCGTGACCGCCTCGGCGCAAACGCAATTGCAGCTCAGGTCCCAATGGGCGCTGAGTCCAACTTCTGGGGTCTTATCGACCTTGTCACCAACACTGCATGGGACTTCAAAGAGGATGCTAAGGGCATGATTTACCCTGAGCCACTCGACGAGATTCCTGCAGAGTTTGTAGAGATTGCAGCTGAGAAGCGTGAAGAGCTTCTTTGAGGCAGCTTCTGACTTCTCTGAGGACGTCATGATGGCTGTTCTCGAGGGTGAAGAGGTTGACGTTGAGACCCTTAAGGGTGCTCTTCGTGCTGGCGTTCTTGCTGGTCAGATTAACCCTGTCTTTGTTGGCTCTGCTTACAAGAACAAGGGTATCCAGGAGCTTCTGGACGCAGTCATCGACTTCCTTCCAAGCCCTCTTGACGTTCCAGAGATTGACGGTGTCACTCCTAAGGGTGACGAGGCTGTCCGTCACGCAGACGTTAAAGAGCCATTCTCCGCTCTTGCATTCAAGATCATGACTGACCCTTATGTTGGTAAGCTTACCTACATTCGTGTTTACTCTGGTCAGGCAGAGGCAGGTTCTTACGTCTACAACTCCGTCAAGGACAACCGTGAGCGCTTTGGCCGCATCCTCGAGATGAACGCAAACGACCGTGTTGATCGTGACGAGTGCTCCGCAGGCGACATCGTTGCATGCGTTGGTCTGAAGAACACCACTACTGGTGACACCCTTTGTGACGAGAAGAACCCAATCATCCTTGAGTCCATCAGCTTCGCAGATCCTGTTATCGACGTTGCTGTTGAACCTAAGACCAAGGCTGAGCAGGAGAAGATGTCCATCGGCCTTTCTAAGCTGGCTGAAGAGGACCCAACCTTCCAGGTTCACACTGATCACGAGACCGGCCAGACCATCATTGCTGGTATGGGCGAGCTTCACCTTGAGATTATTGTTGACCGTCTCCGTCGTGAGTTTAAGGTTGACTGCAACGTTGGTAAGCCACAGGTTGCTTACCGCGAGACTGCTGGTAAGGCAGTAAGCCACGCTGAGGGCAAGTTTGTCCGTCAGTCCGGTGGTAAGGGTCAGTATGGCCACGCAGTCATCGACCTTGAGCCACAGGAAGAGGGCAAGGGTTACGAGTTTGTCAACGCTATCGTCGGTGGTGTTATTCCTAAGGAGTACATCCCATCTATCGATAAGGGCATTCGTGAGGCTCTTGAGAACGGCGTCATTGCTGGTTACCCAGTAGTCGACATCAAGGTCACCCTTGTTGACGGTTCTTACCACGAGGTCGACTCCTCTGAGGCAGCATTCAAGATTGCTGGTTCTATGGCAATTAAGGATGCTCTCAAGAAGTCCAACCCAGTCCTTCTCGAGCCTGTTGAGTCTGTTGAGGTTGAGACACCTGAGCAGTACATGGGCGACGTTATGGGCAACCTTTCTTCCCGTCGTGGCAAGATTGAGGGTATGGACGATCGTATGGACGCCAAGGTCATCCGCGCTAAGGTGCCTCTTGGTGAGATGTTCGGTTACGCAACCGACCTTCGTTCCCAGACCCAGGGCCGCGCGAGCTACACCATGCAGTTCGATTCTTACGAGCCCGTTCCTAACGCTGTACGCGAAGAGATTGTCGCCAAAAACGGCGGCTCTGCATCCTAAGTAAACGACCACGAGCTCTAGCTCATGTATGGAGGTACCCAAAGTGTCAAGCCAGAAGATCAGGATTCGCCTCAAGGGCTATGATCACGAGGTCATTGATCAGTCCGCTAAGCTGATTGTTGACACCGCACAGAAGACAGGTGCGCGTGTTTCCGGTCCTATCCCTCTGCCAACCGAGCGCAACCTTTACACGGTTATCCGCTCACCACACAAGGATAAGGATTCCCGTGATCAGTTTGAGATGCGTACTCACAAGCGTCTCATCGATATTCTCGACCCAAGCGCTTCTACCGTTGATTCGCTTATGCGTCTCGACCTTCCAGCTGGTGTCGATATCGAGATCAAGCTCTAAGCATACGGCTTAATCCAACTTGCAAACCCTCCTGCGCATCTTTGCGCGGGAGGGTTTTTGCGTGAGTGGCGTTGAACCACGTGCGAAGAATCTCGTGCGAGCTGCGACTCGCGCACCACACGCGTCACGACCGCGCTAGCTGCACAAACGCGCCTTCCGCCCGGTATCCACTTCGTGTGCGTACCAGGTTTTCTTGTGCGAAAGCGCTGCTAGTGGACGGGGTTTCTCGCCAGTCAGGTGGCGCGCCCACCGCGCGCCCACCGCGCGCCCACCGCGCGACCGCAGCACGAGTCCACCGCGCGCCTGATTTCTTCAAAGAATCTGTAAATTTTGCCCTTGAATTCTCAAAGCAAGTGCAACGTTTGGTGATGGTAGACTTCCCAAGGGCACTTCCAACCCAGACGCTTACGTGGTCTTAAATTGAGCTCATTATATACTGCCTCAATCTCTTTATCGCTAATCGATGAGAGGTCTGTGCCTTTTGGAAAATACTCTCTGATGAGACCGTTAGTATTTTCATTAGTGCCTCTTTGCCAGGGATGATGTGGAAGACAGAAGTAGATACTTACTCCAATAGCTTCTTGAAGCTCTGCTGCACGAGCAAACTCAGATCCACGATCAAGCGTTATGGTTTTTACTACCTCACCTCTCAAAGCTTGCTGTATAGCTACATTGACATCGGCACTAGACCCTGATGCAGCTTTTCCACCAACAAGGTAGCCGCTCATACGGTCAACTTGTGTGACCAGGCGTGGACCTTTAGCTTTACCGATGACGGTATCTCCTTCCCAGTCTCCAATACGTTGGCGATCTGCAACCTCTTTTGGTCTTTCGATAAGTTCATGAGTTATTCGTATTTTGCCTCTGCGCTCTATGAGCTGTTTTGTATGTCGTCGTTTACCTCGGTGTCTAAGTCTTCTACGTACAGACTGTACACCTGGAAGTTCACAGTCTAGTTTTCCTGAGTGTATGGCTCTATATATAGTGCTACAGCTGACAGGAGCGTAGGAAAGTTCTAAGTGTAGTCTGCCTGCAATCTGCTCAGGTGAGAAGTGGCGACTACAGATAAGAAAGACAATACGTGCACGAAGGCTTGGATCATCGAGTAGAGTGCGTTTCTTGCAAGCCTGACGTCGAACATCGGTCTTTCTCTGGGCGGTCGAGGCCCTATAGCAAAGATGCGCCACTCCAATGATTGTCCAACCGTTTCTTTTAATCTCCCGTGAAATACTTGATTTGTTTCGACCGAGCTTACGAGCAATCTGGCTTATACTTTCATGATTTTTCCACCAGACCATAATGTCTTCGCGCTCTTCAATGCTAAGATGGCTATAGTGACCCATGGAAATCCTTTCAATGAACGTTGTCGTAAGCGCCATTGTAGACCCATGGGTCACTACCTTGTCTTTTGTTGTTGCACTAGCAATGAGAATTCAAGCCTAAATACATCAAAGAATCTGTGGATTTGCCTGATTTTGTCAAAGAATCTGTATCCAAAATACAGATTCTTTGTACTTTTCAGGCAGACTTTTCTAG
>BNJU01002259.1_pt1 | contig 11604 bp, 20 predicted proteins | sample 8539281 | NCBI WGS metagenome assembly BNJU01 (sample SAMD00202456, study PRJDB9452) | human saliva metagenome | isolation source: human saliva | place: Japan
TTGTCAGTGAACTACTCCCGCTTTTTAGAAGCAGGAGGCTATAGGAAAGTACCTGCTTTTGCTAGCCAAATATATTTACCAAAGGCTCTTCGGACAGTCCCTGCCCTGTTTTTTATTTCCTAATATTTCAACATTTCTTTTTCCAATATTTTTTTATATTCAGTGCCGCATTGTAATCTCTATCAATTTCAATCCCACAGCACTCACATTTATAACTTCTTTCTGATAATTCCAGTTTCTCTTTAACATTTCCACATTTACTACAAGTTTTTCGATGATGGAAACCATTTATCTATCTTCAAAAATTGTTTCCCTAAAAACATTAGTTTATACTCAAGCATCCTCAAAAACATTCCCCACCCATTATCTCCTACACTTTTTACCAAAATTTAATGACTGGCTCATCCCTTTCATATTCAGATCTTCAACAACCACAGCATTATAATCTTCAGACAATTTTTTTCGATAATTTATGCAAAAAAATCTCTTCGACAATTCTTGATATACTCATGTAATTTTGATATTTTCTCTTTTTGCTTATACCAATTTTTTTAGAAAATTTCACTTTTCTTGATAATGATTTTTTTGTAATTCTTTCAATTTTTTTCTCCAACATCCTAAAATATCTTGGATAATCAGCCCTTTGGTTTTTAGAACTGATAAATAGTTCAGACATCGAAAAATCAAGTCCAATCACTTTATCATTACTTGGCATTTTTTTGAATTTCTTTTTCAAATTCTGTCAAAATAGAAACATAATAATTTCCATTGCTATTTGTCAATGTTACTGACTTTATCTTGTAATCCTTCGGTATTTCTCTATGATATTTTTAATTTTATTCTTTTTTTAATTTTGGCAAAACTCAAATATTTATCTTCCTCAATTCGTATCGAATTATTCACACAATTTGTCGTATAACTTTTAACACTATTCTTTTTAGATTTGAACCTTGGAAACTTTGCTCTCTTCTGAAAAAAAGTTCGTAAACGATTGTCTTACATTTAATTGAGCATTTGAAAGTGCCAAACTGTCTACTTCTTTTTAGAAATTGATTTTCACTTTTCAAACTGGCAGGTGTAATTATTTTTATTTTTTTCCAGTTTCTTCATAAAATTTTTATTAGCAGTGTACAAAAATCGTATTGTAAACAAAACGAACACATCCAAAAGTCTTATTTATCAATAATTCCTGCTCCTTATTTGGATAAATTCTGTATTTGAATGCTAAATTATATTTCATAAAATTACACCTCCTTTTTGATTTTTGAATATTATTTTTAATTATTTCTTTAGAAATTTTTATCATTAACGATTTCTCTTCCATATTTATACAAAAATTGTATCATAAGAGTATCCTTTTTTTCAATTTTTTTATAAAAAGCAATTCATCTCCCACTTATAGAAGTCGGAGACTTCTTGCTATCTTTTGTTAAACCTCTATTTAAAAACCACCTTCACTTCTTTCCCATAAAACGCAACCCCAATCTTCAAAATATTCTTTATCCCTCTTGCCTTCAATTTCGTATCATATTTCTTCTCATCAATCTGCTTCAACGCCTTCTGTGCTCTCTCTTCCATCCCCTTTTTCGTCTTCGATATTTTTAAATTCCATAAGATACGCCTTCTCATTACTTTTTTTATCGGAATCATCGCAAGATCGTATCTTCCATATCCGCTTTCATCATTTGAAATAATTTCATATTTTCCCATCAAAAATCCTACAAGCCCTATCATAAACACTTGATAAATCTTCTCCATTTCCTTATCCAAGTCAAAATGACTCAGCATATTTATCATTATTTCTCCCAATGTTTTCTCAAATTTTTTAATATCTCCATTTTCAAGCGCTTTTTATCAAAATATTTATTTTTACTTCTGTACCAAAAAAATCTATTCAAGAACATATTCCCAAAAATATTTCCGTATTTCTTTATTTGGTATCTTTAAATTATAAATATTTGAATCAGATTCTTTTTCCTGATTTTTTTAGACTTTTTGTCAAATATCCACTGTATAAAAAGTAATTGCCATATCTCATCGTCGTTACTTAAAAGACTTTTTTTATCGTTGTTCCATCTGAAATATATTTTTCGATACTTTCTCCATCAGTAAATTGTTTTAAATCATCATAAACACCTTCCCCAGCATTATCAAGCATATTCTCTAAAAAGCGTATTCCCCGAAAAATTTGCCCAATATGCCTTGATTTCTCCATTATCAATATAATTTACAATAGACCATGGATTATAAACTTCACTTTCTCCAAATAAATATCCATTATACCATTCTTTAACTTCTTCAATTTTGTATTTCATTCCAAAGTAATCAAGCATTTCAATTACCTCACCTTCAAGAAGTCCAAAATATTCAGAATATTTTTTTATTCAATATGTATCTACTTTTAAATTATTTAAACCTGAAAATATTCCTTCCTTTATAATCCTTGTTATACCTGTCAAAACACCATATTTCAAAGGAATTATTAGTCTTTAATGCTGAACTATAAAATGTTTGAAAAAAAGTTTATTGCTTCATTGTAGTATCCTTTATCAAAGGCATTTATTATTGGGCGTCGTATTCATCTATTAAAATTATGACTTTTTTTCTCCATAATACTTATAAAGACTATCTGCCAAAAATTTTAAAAGACATTATGTAGTCTGCATCTTCTTTTTCATAAAAGTACTTTTTCAAATTTTCTTTTATCCCATTCATTCATTTTTTTCTCTAATATACTCAAATTCAACATATAAATCAAAAAAATAAATGACTTCAATCTCTTTAAACAATCTTCCCAAGTATTTGCTTTTAAATCCTTCAATGAAACAAAAAAATTACAGGGTATTTCCCTGTTCACTCATATATTCACTATTAGATACTTTCAAATTTTCAAAAAGTTTTTTTATTTTTCCTCTTTGTCTTTTTACATCAAAAAAATATTTAATCATTGACATATTCAATGTTTTTTTCCAAATCTTCGTGGTCTTGTAAAAAGAGTTACAGGAGCCCTGTTTACCAATAATTCTTCTATTAACATCGTTTTATCTACATAATAATAATCTTCATTTATTATTCTTTCAAAATCTTCAATTCCCACAGGAACAGCTTTTTTCTCATAAAATCACTCCCTCTTCTATTTTTTTATAACTTTCAATATATTAATTATACCATAACTTGATATTTAAAAATGAAGTCATTTGAACACTCTGTGACGCTTTCTTTTTTTAAATTTAAGGATTTGAAATAATTCTATAAATCATTTATTTCAATTTCAAGATAACTATTTATATCTCTCGGCATTTCTAAAAACTTCTTTTTCCTAATAAAAACTTTTTGTAAATTCTTCTATTGTACAACTCCAATCATCATAGTCTCCAAACCAATCTATAAAATCTACTCTGTCTTTGAATATAAAAAAATCTAATGTTTCTCCATAGCCCTCAACACATTCTTTTTCACCATTCTTTATTTTTTTCTATTTCTTTTTAGAAAATAGTCTATTCCCTCAGATTTTTATTTCATTTAATTTCCTACTAAGAAATACAGAATAACCTATATTATATTTTTCTCCGTTAATAATACTACAGAATTCTCCCCATAATTCTCCATTTTTTTACTTATATAATAATAGAATTTCATTTTCATTTTATACCTCCTTCATAAATAGGCTATCCTAATGTATGATTATGATTGGTATATCCTTGCATTTGCATTCTTAATTCTAATTTTTTTAAATATATATCATAATTTTTTTCTTTATATTCCTTTAATTCTTCTTCCGTCATTTTTATTAGGTATTTTTAACTTAGAAAATTCATTAACAAAATATTTAAATAAAAATCTATCTTTCATATTTAATATTTCTATCAAACGATTTTTTTGTCTTGTTCTTTGCAATATTTTTTCTATAAATTTTTCTTAATATTGCATATTCTTCTATCCAACCTTTCATAATGTTTCCTCTTTTCTCTTAATATTAAATCTGTTCTTGGATTTAGTAAAATATCCAATTTATCATATTTTTATATCTATTTTATCAACAGAAACAATTGAAACGCACCACCTTTACCATGTTCAGAATACGATATAGTAAATGGTTCCAACTCCTTTTTAGTATCTCCATAATCATAAAGAATTCTTACTTTTTGGTTTCCTTTACTATTAAAATCAAAAGTTTCTCTTACAGAAACATTGCTCTAAGTACAATTTTTGATTATTAAGATTGTAATAATCATATGCTATCTGGTATCTGTCTCTTACCTGATATGCAGTATCAATTTTTTTAAATCCAAAAATAAGATAATGGCGCAGACATTTCTTTTTTTAGTAGACTTTCATACCATTACATATATGCCGTTGCTGGCAATGTTCTACTTGCTCCATTTGGACCTACATACTTATTTATTCTTTTTAGAATTTAAAATTTCATTTAACACAGAAATTGCTGTTTCATTATTTGAATCTAATTCTAAAAATCTCTTTTGCTATCTTCTCTGCCTCTTCATCATCGATTAAATGTTCTGGAAGTCCGCAAAAACTTAATAATAATATTAAATTATCAATATTTTTTTCTAACGATACTAATTCTCTAGCATGAAAAAAATGCCAACAGCATATGCACCTTCCATCCAACATAACACATAAGCCATTATACTTACAGATAAACTTAACCAAATCGTATTGCTTGTTTTTCTGAACATATATGTGTAAAACCATAAACATTCAAACTTTCTGTCCTATCGGCAATATTAAAATAAATTATATCATGTATCTCTTCATCACTCATATTTTTTTAAATTTTTTTATTTACTTTCTCATACTGAGCATTTAATATTCCTTCTTCAATTTCTTTTTAGCTACACTCTCATCGTATATTTTTATCATCTCTCTATTTATCTCCTTATTCTACTATCTAATTATCGCTAACTTTTTATTGTTCCATCTGGAAATTTTTTTATATCTTACTTGCACCTTATGTCCATCAATATTTAAAGTTTTTCAAAAACTTGTTTTTTGAATTAAACACTTTTTTTGTCCATCTTTTAATATCTTTCTAATAATCTTTTTCATTTTTTTCCCAATTTTTATCTGGAACAAGTCTAGAGTGTCCCCAAAATTTAGACTATTTTTTTAAGTAATTTCTTCATTTCCTTTCCTTATGCCTTCTTCGTATTCATTCGGACTTGTAAATCCTATTTTTTACTGTGTATCTTGCTGTTATTATACCATATTTCTATATACTCGTACATTCCGGTTCTTAAACTTTCTAGATTTTTCAAATTTTTTTATTTTTTAAGAATCTATCGGTTAAAAAAATTGTTTTAAATATTCAAATTGTATACAATACAAAAAAATAACCACTGTCTTTCACAACAACGATTATTTGAAAATTTTATAAATTTAAATTCCAACTGTTTTTCCATTCTTTCCATTCTTTTGGTGTTACTGTTGCCAAATCAAAAATCTTTCATAAAATCATACGGATCTTCATATTTTTTTCAAAAGGTGTTATATCTATTAATTCTTTTGGTGCTACTTCATTGTCAATTTTCAAGTCTATTCCGTGATATAATGCTATTTTGGCGTATATTATGACATATACATGCAAGTAAAATTCATAGTTTGGATTATTATCATTTGAAAATTTTTCTTGCCACTTTCTGTTCCATCATCCCATCCATCGCTTTTTCATTTCATCAATATTTTTTTATCTGCCAAAGCACTTAAAAATTCATAATGCAGTTCCCCATATTTATAATAACTGTCTTTCAATGGCTTTTCCAAATATGCAGTACATCTTTTTTTGACTTCTTCAAAATCTCCTCTTATTGCATGAAGAATTACACGTATTAAGAAAAAAATGTTCCATAATCATTTTTTTAAATAACCATATTTATTTTTTTACTATCATAATCATCAGGCATTATCGTATCAATATTATTTTTTTAAAAATATTATAAAATCTGGATTGTTAGACATCAACATTTCAAACATTTGAGAAGCCTGGGTAAACAGCCTATTACTTCTACTACAACCCAATATTAATAATTTTTCCACCTATATAGCAATTTAATCTGTGTTTTTTTATATTTTTTTCTATTAATAAATTTATTGAAGAGAATTTATTATAATAATTAGATAAAATTTGCATACAAAGCAAATTGATTTCCTTTTTATTTTCTATATACTCCAATTCATCTTTATCAAAATTTTCTTCTTTTCCTAAAAAAAACTTGAAATTAAATTAATTCCTTTTTCATATTTATTTTTACTTGCTACTACACTCATTTTTAAATCCTTGCTCATTAATTATTTATTTTGTAATCCTTACAGGTACAAAAATTAATTCCCCTGTTTTTTTATCTACTCCAACTAATCCTGTATTCAATTTTTCCGCTATTCTTAGCATTTTTTAATTGTATATTTAACAGGATTATTGTTTTTCTAATTTGTTTAATACATTTCTTACCCAGTCAGGAGACATCTGTCTAGCTCCACCTACCCCTTTATTTGAAACTCTCATAATTCTAATTTTCTTCTGCCGAATACTCTTTAGATGTCAAAAATATTATATTTTTTTATTATATTACTAACTTCTTTACTTTTCAATAAAACTGGATTTATTTCTTTTATTTCTTTAATAAATTTTTTTAGTAGTTATTTGTATTTCTGATATAAATTCTTCAAAAATTAACTTTTTTCCTCTTTGAAAAAAAATATTCTTATTCTTATCTTCATCATAAAATTTATTATATACTTTTTACAATATGTGAATTTTTTTATTTTTTTGATTTTACTTTTTTTCTTCTTCAATTTGACTTATATATAATTCGTTATATATTTTCTTAAATTCAAGCCAATTTTTCCGATTCAATATCCATTACAGCAACATAATCCTTTTTTTCAATTCGATACAAATTTCTAAAAAAATTATTATCCATAAACTTATAATATCTTGAAGTTCAAATAAATCATCAAATTCTTCTTTTTTTCTTTTTCATTACAAAAATTTTTGATCTTCATACCTTACAATATAATTATACATTTTACCATTAATTAAAAGTTCAAAAAGCTCCATAAATCATACTATATTCTTCTTCAAATTCTTTTTATCGAAATATTTTTTTAATTTTTTCATACTATCGTATATTAAATAATTAAATTTAAACATAATTTTATTTTTCCTGCTTTCTTCACTAATTTTAGAAATTCTTCATAAGATATTTTTATGAACCATACGAAGTACGCAAATTAGCATTACTTTCCATATAAATCGTAACCTCTTTACCTTGATAAACTGTTGTATACTCACCTTTAGTTGCAACTCCTGATGAGTATACTCTTATTCCATTTTCATACTTTTACTTAAACCTCTATTTAAAAACAACCTTCACTTCTTTCCCATAAAATGCAACCCCGATCTTTAAAATATTCTTTATCCCTCTTGCCTTAAGCTTCGTATCATATTTCTTCTCATCAATCTGTTTCAACGCCTTCTGTGCTTTCTCTTCCATCCCCTTTTTCGTCTTCGATATTTTAAATTCCATAAGATAAGCCTTCTCATTACTTTTTATTGGAATCATCGCAAGATCGTATCTTCCATATCCACTCTCATCATTTGAAATAATCTCATATTTCCCCATCAAAAATCCAACAAGCCCTATCATAAACACTTGGTATATTTTTTCCATTTCCTTATCCAAGTCAAAATGACTCAGCATATTTATCATTATTTCTCCCAATGTTTTCTCGAATTTCTTAATGTCTCCATTTTCAAGTGCTTTTATCAAAACACTAGTTTTCACTTCCGTTCCAAAAAATCTGTTCAAGAACATATTTCCAAAATATTTTCGTATTTCCTTATTTGGAATTCTCAAGTTATAAACATCTGTATATTCTGAAGTTATATCTATTTCTTTTTTTGTTTTTCATCTTTTTGTTAAGTACCCACTGTATAAAAGTAATTGCCATATCTCATCATCATTATTTAAAAGACTTTTTTATCGTAGTTCCATCCGAAATATATTTTTCAATGCTTTTCCCCATCAGTAAACCGTTTTTAAATCATCATAAACACTTTCCCCAGCATGATCAAAGCATATTTTCTAGAAGTGTATTTCCTGAAACATTTGCCCAATATGCCTTTATCTCTTTTTCTCTCACATAATTTACAATAGACCAAGGATTGTACACTTTACTTTCTCCAAAAAAATATCCATCATACCATTCTCTAACCTCTTCAATCTTATATTTCATATCAAAATACTCAAAGCATTTCAATTACTTCACTCTCAAGAAGTCCAAAATATTCTGAATAATCCTTGCTTAAAATCGTATTTACATAAAGATTATTTAAACCAGAGAATATCCCTTCCTTTATAATCCTTGTTATTCCTGTCAAAATACCATATTTCAAAGGAATTGTTTGTCTTTAGTGCCGAGTGTAAAATGTTTGAAAAAAATTTATTGCTTCATTGTAATATCCTTTATCAAAGGCATTTATTATTGGAGCATCGTATTCATCTATTAAAAATTATAACTTTTTCTCCATAATATTTATTTAAATAATTTGATAAATCTAGGAGTGATGTTTTAAAAATTTCTCTCATTTCCTATTATTTCCCAAATTTTATCAAATTGTCTTTTTTTCAACAACATTTAATTTTTTTCTCTTAAAAAGTTATATTCATTAAAAATTTTTATACATAATATCCTTAATGCTTTCAAGACATTCTTCCCAAGTATCTTCTTTTAAATCCTTCAGTGAAATGAAAATTACAGGATATTTCCCCTGTTCACTCATATATTCACTATTAGATACTTTCAAATTTTTCAAAAAGCTTTTTATTTTTCTTCTTTATCTTTTACATCAAAAAAAATATTTAATCATTGACATATTTAATGTTTTTCCAAATCTTCGTGGCCTTGTAAATAATGTAACTTTCGATTTATTCATTAACATTTCATCTATTAGTAAAGTTTTATCTATATAATAATATCCTTCTTGTATCAACTCTTTAAAAATCTTCAATTCCCACAGGAACATTTTTTTCTCATAAAATCACTCCCTCTTTTTATTTTTTTATAAATTTCAATATATTTAATTATACCACAACTTGATATTTAAAATAAAGTTATTTAAATGTTCTGTGATGCTTTCTTTTTTTAAATTTGAGGATTTGAAATATTTTTGAGAATTGGTTTGGGAGTATGGACTGGAGAGTATTGATGAAAATCTAAAAGAGACTGTCTCAACTTTGATTCTGAATTTGTACAAAAATTTTTATGCACTCTGGAATATATTATGTTTTGAGTTTACACAAAATTTTTGGACGCTCTTATCAATATTATTTTTATCTTTTTTTACTTTTATAGAATCTGTTGGGTAAAAAAATTGTTTTAAATATCCGAATTATATGCGATACAAAAAAATAACCGCTGTCTTTTACAACAACGATTATTAAAAAAATTAACTTTTTATTCTATTCTGAAAAAAATCAAAATTGTTTCAAAAGTTCCACCATCATCAACTTTTTTTCTTGTCTGATGATGTCATATTTTGATTTATGGCTTTTTTTACTGCATTGTCTAAATTATCTTCAGTTCCATTTACAAATATTTTTTTAAATTTTTTTATTGTTATCAAAAATTTGATAATTTTTTCTAAAAGTATATTTGTATTCACCACTCTTTTCCTTTTTGTAAATAATTTTTATAAGTTGAAGAAGTATTTACTTCCTTTAACATTTCTGAACTAATAACATTTGCTTGATTAAAATTTAATAATTTTTCAGCAGATACATTTATACTGAATACAACAATCAATGTTACTAATATAAAGTTTATTTTTTTCATATTTATATCCTTTCCTGAAGTTACCATAACTCCATCTAAAGAACTATGGAAAACTACCTAAGTAACTTAGATAGTTCCCATATATATTTCCTACAAATTTTTCCATAAAATCTTTATAAAATTCCATAAATTCAGAGATGCTTTTATCACGTTCTATATATATATATATATATATATTTATCATTAGAAAGTTTTTTTAATAAAACTGAATCTAAAGTTTTAGATTTATATTTATCTCTAACTTTATAAGTGTTAACACCTTTATTTGTAGAAATTAATTCAGTATTTAAATCTAAATTATTGTTATTGTATATTGATTTTTGTTGAACTGTCATCATCATAATAAAAAGGAAAACCAATATTGTTTATTTTTATCATAAAAAAATATTTATATCCTTTACCATTTTTTTATAATAAAACCTTTTTGGAACATTTACAAATACTCCTTTTTTTCTATTTCTAAATTTTCTTTTTGGTCTTAATAATAACGTTTTTACATATTCTCTGAAACTTTTCATCTCATTTTCTCTACGTAAAACATAAATACCACCAAAATTACTTTTTTTAGAATCTCCTAAGTCATTACATCCATTTTTCACACAAACGGCAACTGCTACACCAGCCAATGTTGATAATGCAGTAGTTACACAAGAATTTAGGCAAAAATATTGAAACTATTCCTAACAATGCTAATTTTAATTTTTTTCATTTTAATTACCTACCCTATTTCTCAAATTATTTAAAATATCATTCAATTCTTTTTGGATTGTCATTTTCCCTTTTTAGGTATTCCAGGGTTTTGAAAAATCTTCTATTTGGAATCCTTTATACGAGTTATTTTTTTGCATTTCATCCACAGTTTCAGAAAGCCCAACATTATCTCTTGATTTTTTTGAAATCATCAGGTTTCGGTATATAGATATTTAAAAGAATATTTTTTTACATTTCGTTATTAACTTCTTTTTATTATTCTATCATAAATATCTCCTATTAATTATCATTTTACTTCCTCGATATTGTTTATGAAATCAATAATTAAATTATAATATTCTTTTAGATTAGGTGAAGGATCATACCTAGCGTCTATGTAAATATTTGATACTTTGGACACTATGTATTTATTACCATATCCCGATACGATTTTTAACTTTTTCCAAAAATCTTTTTAATATACCCTTATTTTTTTATCATAATTTTCAAATTGTTCAGAATTAGAAGAATAATTTAATGATATACCTAAACTCATCATTTTATTCTCTTTATCATATAAAAAAATAATGTATTTTCATATTTTTTTAGTGACAATATTTTTTAGGTATTTTTTTATAAAAGAGGTATCTGATACTTTTTAAAACATATTTCTCTCTATTTTTTAAAAGAATTCATGTACTCTTTAAATTTTGGTTTATCTTTATAATAAAGTTTTTTTATTCCATCAGGACCTCCACCACGAGGACCATACTCATCAAGAATTGAACCCAAGAAAAAAATCCAGTTGTTAAACAAGAACTCAAACAAAAAAATACTTAATAAGCATAATATCAACAATTTTTAATTTTTTTCATCTTAATTACCCACTCTTTCTCTCAATTTCTTTAACTGTTCATTTATATTTTTGAGATTTTTTTCTCTATTTATTTCGGGTTTCGACATATTTAAACCTTCATTAGGATTGATATTCTTATATGGATTATTTCTTGGAAAGTCTTTGTTTAATGGATTTTTCAAAAACAGTCAATTTTTCCTAAA
>BNJU01001045.1_pt1 | contig 11584 bp, 20 predicted proteins | sample 8539281 | NCBI WGS metagenome assembly BNJU01 (sample SAMD00202456, study PRJDB9452) | human saliva metagenome | isolation source: human saliva | place: Japan
GTGTATATTTCTATCAACTATATCTACGAAAAATGAAATGAAAATAACTACAAATAAAGCGATCAACAGTCTCACTTCACTGCTAATCGCTTTTACTTAAGCTTTCTCTTGCATTTATTCATTGTATTTTTTTAAAATTTTTCGGCCTGTTCAAAAATTTGTTGAAATACTTCATCTCGTGGTACTGGAGGATATCCATACGCCGCAAGAACAAGAATCAAATCAACCTTTAATTCAGATTTTTATATCCTCTCGTTGAGCCCAGTCTGTATACTTCGATTTGTCATCAACGATTTTCTTTACCTCTTTTGCAAAGGGTAATAAGCTTGTCTTCTGGATAGGCAAACTCGAATTTCATTGCGATAGATTTCAAAATGTCGTAGAAAGCTTTTTCCTCAAAGTCAATACCCATTCCTTCGAATGAGTTTTTCTCTACCTTTAGTTGTTCTAACAGTTTTGAAAGTTGCTCTGCCACATCATCAAGCACTTCATTAGCATAAGCCTCATCACGGCGACGATCATTATAGTTATCTACCACAGCCTGCATACGTTGCGAAAACTCTACCGCCTTTATTTTATTGACCTTTTTGAATTCATCAATTGCCTGTGAAAGAAGTCTCTGCAGTATCTTTACTTTGGTATTTGGGAGAAGAATCTGATTAATCTTTGCAATATACTCATCGCCAAAAATATCTATATTGATATGCTTTCCCGCTTCAAATAATTCTTCAACACCATCTGATTGAATTGCCTCCGTCACCATTTTACGAACCTTTGCATTCATCTGTGTAATATCAGGTGCATCTCCTTTTGTGAGCTTGAACAAGATTGATCGTACAGCACAGTAGAAATGAATATAATCCGTTTCCCAATCAGAAATCTTGTTACTTGAAGCGCACAAGTTGTAGGCCTGTTTCATTCTGCGAACTGCTGCCATAAAGCGAATTTCTAGTTCTTCCGACAATTGTACATATTCAACAGCTCTATTAAGGCAATTCAGTTGTTCCAACGGGCAGCCTTCAAAGTAATCCTTGTCGTTAAAATTGTTGAACATCTGATGCAGAACATCTAACTGATCCTTTACAATTGTAATGGATTGATCTACGCCTTCGAATTCTTCGCACTCAAAATTTGTATATTTTTTTGAGTGCAATATTCATATTCTTTTTAATACCTATATAATCAACTATAAGTCCTTTATCCTTGCCTTCATATACACGATTTACACGAGATATGGTTTGAATAAGTGCATGTTGCTGGATAGGCTTATCAATATAAATAGTATCTAGGCTAGGTACATCAAAACCTGTCAGCCACATATCTACAACAATAGCAATTTTTAAAATTGGACTTAGCATTCTTAAACTGTCGATCCAGCTCCTTACGGTTCTCTTTTGTACCAAGCATTTCAAACAGTTCTGGTGCATCATCCTTATTTCGAGTCATCACCATTTTAATTTTTTCGATTAGCTTCAACTCTTTCTTGTCTTTTTCTGTTAAAACAGCTCCATCATCACATTCCTTTGGAATAGCCCATTCCGGGCGCAGTTCAACTATTATTTTGTAAAAGTCATAAGCAATATTGCGATTTGCGCAAACAAACATTGCTTTTCCAGCAACGGTTGCACCTTCTCTTACTCGACTTTCATAATGATCTATAAAGTCTTTTGCTATGGTTCGTAAGCGATCCGGATCCCCAAGGATAACGTCCAAGTGCGCTACCGCTTTCTTACTTTTCCCTCTATTTGATACTCATTAGCACCTTCATTCGCACAGCGATCATAATAATCTTCAATTTCCTGAAGTTTAGCTTGATTTAGATTTACCTTCGCAGCACGTCCGTCATAAACAAGATTGACAGTAATTCCGTCATAGACTGATTCCGTCATAGTATAAGCATCAACAACTTTACCAAAAACTTCAATCGTTGCATCTATAGGAGTCCCAGTAAATCCAACATATGTAGCATTCGGAAGCGAATCATGTAGATACTTTGCAAACCCATATTTCTTTTGTACTCCAGTATCCGTAATTTTCGTTTTTGGTCAAGATTCACCTGAGAGCGATGCGCCTCATCTGAAATACAAATAATATTGCAGCGGTCAGAAAGAAGCTGCAGATCTTCCGTAAATTTTTGAATAGTCGTCAACAAATACCGCCACTGGTACGCCCTCGTAGCTGTGTACGTAATTCCTCTCTTGTTGTTATGCTCACAATAGAATTATCACCGATATATTCCCTAGAACCGACAAACTGCATTGAAAGTTGATCATCAAGATCTGTTCTGTCTGTGATGATTACGATTGTAGGACTATGGAAATATGTACTCTTCATTAACATCCTTGCAAGAAAGAGCATAGTGTAACTCTTACCACAACCTGTTGCACCAAAGTACGTACCACCCTTACCGGTTCCCTCCGGACGCATTTCTCTCTTTATATTTTCAAAAAGCTTTGTAGCAGCAAAGTACTGTGGATAGCGACATATAACCTTTATTTCTTTGTCCCCATTATCTGGAAAATACACGAAGTTCTTTACCACAGCCAAAAGTCTTTCCTTACGGAAAAGACCCTTGACCATTGTAACGAGCGAATTGATACCATCTACATCCGTGTCAGAATCGTCAACCTTTTCTCCAAGCATAAAAGAAATCGTATTGACCAAAAAGTGAGCCATATTTATTGTTTACACCATCACTGATTACAACAAATGCATTGTATTTAAACAGCTCTGGAATATCTCTGCGATAACGTATGGTTAATTGCTTATACGCATCCATGATTGTTGTATTTTCTTGTATAGCTGTTTTAAATTCCAAAACCACCAATGGCAGTCCATTCACATAAACGATTCCATCCGGTATGCGAAGATGATCTCGTCCTTGGATTTCTACCTGATTTACGATTTTGAAGACATTGTTGTCCGGCATATCAAAATCAATTAGTTGGATATACAAATCCTTCTGTGTACGATCTTCTCTATTGAAAATAAAGCCATCACAAATCATTTTGAATACTGTTTTATTTGCTTCATAAACCGTATCAGAGACAGAACGAAGCGTAAGGATAATACTTCTACTTCTGATGGAGTTATCCCATCATCTGCGTATTTATCATAGAGATAATTCTTCAAATCGTCGATAAGTAATACATCTGTCTTTTTCGCGGTGAATGTCATTCCCGGTAAGATGCTCATACCCTTCGGATTCGAACAACTTCATGATAGACATTTCTAATGCATGTTCATTAAATGTCATAATATATTCACTCCATTCCGACCTTACTACGGTCTTATATTTCTATGCTAAATGATAATTTAGAGGTTCAGATTTCTAGAGTTTACCACCGCTTTTTGACGACCCCTAGAAACAGCGTCTCCGGTTTGATATCAGACCTTGGTGAAGTCGTAGGCGGTGCAACTCCATCCACAGACAATCAAGAGTATTTCTGTGACGATGGAATTGCATGGATAAGCCCCAAGGATCTGACAGGTACTGGTCTTAAATTCATTTACCGTGGGAACTCTGTATCACAGAAAGTGCCTACAACAGTTGCAGTACCAAGCTCATGCCTGCCGGAACGGTGTTATTTATATCTCGTGCGCCTGTCGGCAATGTTGCAATTGCGATGAACGAAATCTGCACCAACCAGGCTTCAAGTCCATCATACCTAAAGAAGAAATAGGGACCGCCTTCGTTTACTACTTCCTCAAGGAAAACAAGCAGCTCATTGAGAGCCATGCCTCCGGGACCACCTTCATGGAGGTATCAGGCAACGTGCTGAAAAAGTATTCCTGCAATTGTACCAAAGCCGGAGGTCGCCTCTCGATTCGCAGGTATATGTATGCCCATATTTGAAGAACAGCGGCAAAACGAGTTGGAAATTGGAAGACTGCAAGAGCTTCTCCAGACTCTCATTTGTAGCATTTCAAACCGCTAAATTATCATTTATCTTCTTCTTCAATGTAATTCTATCAGCAATCACATTATACGAATCTATAATTGTTAACTGTTCTTCTTTTTGAAAAGAATTGGCACTTCCAATCTGCAAATTTCCTCCCAGGTAATTCCTCCCCTTACGCTTCCCATCTGTGTGATACCAGCAAGATCTATCAAACTCTCGTCTTTTAAACCACATCATAAGAAATTCTGGTATGAGTGACGATTGTTTCTTTATTTCAAACATAAAGTATGCCGGTGAAACTATCGCTGGAGCATCCTCTCTATATAAAGCAACTGGTAATTTTTCATCACGTCCCTACATGCATAGGATTACAAGCAAATGTGTTCTTCGTTAAGAGCTTATACCTGCTCAAATCTGTGCCGATTATATTTGCAACCGAAGGCATAAAAATTTATCGATATTAATTCCCTAGAACTTTATCCGTTATCAATTCACTATTTCTTTTATCAACAAGCTGTATATGATTTCCTAAAATATCATAATTTAATTTCATATCCCAGCTCCTTAAATACTTTTAGAAGTTCTGCCTTAGACTGTTCTTCCTGAATAAGAAGATCAGAAAGATCACTCCGAAGTTGCTTCATCTTAGTATCAAAATCGATGTTCTCGTCTCTATTGATAAACTCAATGTATCTACTCGGAACCAGTGTGTACCCTTTTTCAATAATCTCTTCTTTGCGAGCGCTATAGCAGAATTCCGGAATATTTTCGTACTTGTCCTCATAACCAACCTGCTGCCAATTGTGATATACATCTGTTACTTTCTTGCGGTCGTTCTCTGTTAATTCGATGTACTTCTTTTCATATGGGCTGCCCATCTGACGCAAATCCATAAACAATACTTCATCCTGACGGTCACGATATCTTTTCAGCTTTCCATTCTGCTCTACAGTTCTGGCCTTCTTATTCTTATTCAAAATCCACAGTGTAACACTAATGTCTGTTGTATAAAATAGATTTCGTGGAAGTATAATAATCGCCTCAACCAATCCATTTTCAATAAGCTGTTTTCTGATTTTAAATTCTGTTCCATCATCAGATAGAGCTCCATTCGCAAGGAGAAATCCAGCAACACCATTCTGTGACAGCTTAGAAACAATATTTAAAATCCACCCATAGTTTGCATTGCTTATCGGTGGAACTTCATAACCATTCCAACGTGGATCATCTACCAGCTCGTTCTCACCTCTCCAATCCTTCTGATTAAATGGAGGATTAGCCATAATGAAGTCTGCTTTCAAATCCTTATGCTGATCATTAGTAAATGTATTCGCAGCCTGTTCGCCAAGATTACAGGAAATTCCTCTGATTGCTAGGTTCATCTTTGCCAGCTTGTATGTGGTATTCGTATACTCTTGACCATAAATAGAAACATCCCGGCTGTTACCCTGATGGCTTTCGATAAATTTAATTGACTGAACAAACATGCCACCAGAACCACAACATGGGTCATAAATCTTTCCCTTATAAGGCTCAATCATCTCGGCAATCAAATTAACGATACTCTTCGGTGTATAGAATTCTCCCTTTCCCTTTCCTTCTGCAAGCGCAAATTTTCCGAGAAAATATTCATATACTCGTCCGATAATATCCTGTTCATTATCTTTCTGTGTGTTGATTTTATCAATTTCATCGAGAAGAGATGCAAGTTTCGCAGTATCAAGATTTAATCTCGAATAGTAGTTGTCCGGTAGTGCACCTTTAAGAGTAGCGTTATTCTTTTCAACAGAAAATAGTGCTGTATCAATCATCAATGCAATATTATCTTGTTTTGCATGTTTCATAATAAATGACCATCGAGATTCTTCCTGCAAGAAGAATACATTCTTCATAGAGTAGAATTCATGCATATCTACATATGCTTCATGCCCTTCATCTATAATTTCTTGCCGTCTGACGTCAAACCTATCACTAGCAAATTTCAAGAAAAAAATAAGCTTAATACAACATGTTTATATTCCGCAGGTTCAACTGAACCACGAAGTTTATCTGCTGATTTCCATAGAGCTTCCTCCATTGTAACTTTCTTTTTAGGTTTAGTTGTCTAGCCATTTTTATTCCTCCTATAATCTTTTATCATAATAATTATACTGCTTCCTGAAAATATCTTGTCTCTGTTAACAGTTCTTTAAAATTAGAGATTGTTAGTTTTAAAGAATTGTTAGATGAAAGCCAGTCCTAGTTTAGGATACATTTCAGGATGATTTTTGAATCGCAGCAACCAGACTGGTTTCTCCATCCAAGTTTTTCCATACTGTGTGGAACCGGACCAACAATGATATCCGAATATATTTCATTATATTGCAATCTTGCTGTATTGAAATTATGCATTTTCTTATAGTCGTCTACAAATTCAATATTACACTCAGAAATACCCAGCTTCTTTGCCGCAAGCTGATAGTCTGCCTTGTTGCCAGCAAGTGCTCCTATTACAAGCACTCTGGACTTATTCTTAGATATAATTGCATAATTCCCCTCTGATAATGATACAGCATATTTTTCCATCAATTCATCAAAATCTTTGTCTTCTTTACAGAACCTGAATTCCTTTGTGATTTTAGAGAAAATTTTCTGTAATATCGTCTGTTTCTGTAAATATGTGTATGCCATACCGTTAAGATTCCTCCATCGATTCATCAAACATGTTATCCAGTTGATTACGCAACTCTACAATTTGTTTTTCCATACCATTTATCATCATAAGCTGATTGTTATATTTATTTGCCAGTTCATTCTGCTTTTCTATAGATGGGCATGGTACAATTAGATCTTTTTCAAATGCTGTCAGTGAAATACTGACAATAACCGCACCTTGAGCAATAGATGCTAATTCGCTCTTTCCTACTTCTGAATCTAGGAACATTTTCAAATATGTTGCATTCATTTTAGACTTATCCGGTCTTACAATAATCATTCCACCTGTTACGATAATGTGTCTGTCAGGAAGATCATGTGCAACATAAGTTTTCACTACTGTTGATTTCGTTGTAACAACGAGATCGCCTTCTTCTAGTTTGAACTTGATAAGCTTCTCATCGCCTTTTATATAAGGCAGTGAATCAAAATCTACTGTATCATTCTGTATATTGACTGATGTCAGAATCTGATAATCTGTTGGAGTTTCAGAAATCTGATTTTGGAATTTGCTGATAGTATACTGACTGCCTTTTCTTATTTCACATACTTCATTGATATGTGTTGGATCAGAATACTGTCCAATACTTTTGCTGCCATATATACACTGGAAGAGAAAGAATAGTTATGACTTGCCAGTGCTGCGCCATCTGCTGTAAATGCTCTATCACTCGAATATTCCTTTATAATCTGTGGTATATCTAGCTTAATGTCTCTTGGTGATGTACCCACAATTTTCATTTCACCTGCATCAAGGAAACGAATCTCAGTATTTTTTTCCTTCTTGACAGGATCCATAAATCAACCGGAATGAAAGTAGATGCAAGAATACCTCCAGGCAGCGAAATAATTCCCTCCACAAGATAATTTTCAAAAGATATTTTCTTACATTTACCCCACTTGCTCTGAATGAAGTTCCTCTTGGGAGCTACAGCAATCAGCTTTTCCATTTTTCATCAATATGTTCTAATGCTTTCAGCATGAACAAAGCTCTGATTCACTTCTTGAAGTAAACAGATTTTCATACTTTCCAATCATTCTGTTCCAGGCATCTGATGGATAGCGAAGAGAAAATGGCGGAAACAGAAAACCTTTATCAAATTTCTGCTCATCATTGTCTAGGATAAAATCCATTGTCTGTAACTGAGCATCGCTGCCTGCCATTTCCATTAGACAGGGAAGCAAGTAAATTGCGTTCGATTGAAATTTCATAACCAGAAAGCTTTGCATCACGTCCCTTCTCTTTCAGATAGGAATCTACCTTCAACAGAAACTTACCGCTTCCGCTTCCAAAATCGCAAAGCTTATCTCCATTCTTCAAATCAAGCAAAGCTAGAATCAAATCAATAAGTGTGGAGGATGACATATCTTCCGCTTCATACTTGCTGCTTTCTGCATTAATCTCAGTTTCTATTGCCAACTTTGCGCAGCTTTCATTTTCAAAGACCTCTTCATGGAAGATATCATCCACAGACTTTATTCCAAGTGTTCTAATAACAGATTCCTCAGCTCTTTTTATATAGACTGTCTGCTGTACAATTCTCTAAATCCCTACCCTGCTTCCATTGAATATAGCAAAAGCAAGATTGTTATTTTTCTTCTCAGAGCATCATCTAATGCTACATGTCCTCGTAAATCAGAAAGTACAGTCCATAACGTAGAATTATCCAAGTATCGCATATCTTCCTCCTTAGGTTTTTAAAACCTATTTTATTTATAAAATAAGTATAGGTTTTTTTAAAAACCTAATGTCAATAATGTTTTCAAAAACTTATTTTTATATAACAAATACGGTAGGAAACTTATACCAAAATTAATGCATCTATTGAAAAAGAGCGAGTTATTGAACCTGCTCTTTTAATTGTTTTTACCAACTTATGCTGTACTTTTTCACTTTATATCAACACATTAAGCACTCTTTTCTGCTCGCTTGTTAATGTATTCCTTTTTACGATATTTTTATCAGATAATCTTGTGATTCCAATTAACAATCCCCCTAATTGCTTATCATTATAGTTCGAAACTTTTAAATACTTCAAAAGCTACACCCTGCAAATATATGCAAAGTGTTTCTTTGTTTTGTTGTACTGTCCAATCCAGCAAATTAACGCTTGGAGAACTGTGGAGCGCGACGAGCACCCTCTTCAAACCGTACTTCTTTCTTTCCTTCTCACGGGAATCACGTGTTAGGAAACCAGCCTTCTTTAATACTGGTCTGTAATCAGCAGAAGCTTCTAGAAGAGCTCTAGCAATACCATGACGCATTGCACCAGCCTGGCCAGTATAACCGCCACCTGCTACGTTGATCTTGATATCGAACTGTTCCTTAGTCTCTGTGAGTACTAATGGTGAATTAACTACCATGCGTAATGTAGCTTGTGGTAGGTATTCTTCTAAAGTACGACCATTAACTGTTACAACACCTGTACCCGGAGTCATGAAGACACGAGCAACGGACTGCTTACGGCGTCCTGTTCCAACATAAGTTACTTTCTTCTTAGTTGCCATCTTGTCTTATCCTCCTTACTTTACCTTCAGCTCAACGGGCTTCTGAGCTGCGTGTGGGTGTTCAGCACCTGTGTAAACAAATACATGCTTACGTTGTACATCACCCAATTTGTTATGTGGTAACATACCCTTGATGGCTTTTTCAACCCATTCAACAGTGTAGTTTTCACGCATAACCTTTGTACTTCTTGTACGAAGTCCTCCTGGATACATAGAATGACTATAGTAGAACTTCTTGCATCCTGGTCACCACTGATCTTAATCTTGTCTGCATTGATTACAATTACATAATCTCCACAGTCAACGTGTGGTGTGTAGGCAGGCTTGTGCTTGCCTCTTAATAATGTTGCTACCTGAGTAGCTGAGACGTCCTAATGTGCAGTCTGTTCCATCAACGATATACCACTGACGAACAACTTCACTTGGCTTTAACATAGTTGTTTGACGCATTTTTACTTTCCTCCATATGTAGTTTCCGGGGCTACATTGGCATGAAGTGCCATTTACCATTTTAGCCGTTGATACCCCGTAAGTCAATTAGATTATTTCGATTCTTCGACTGAATTTGATACCCTCAAGTGAAAAGTTAAATTCCACTTCTAAGGTATGAAAGTTGAATTTAGTTATTCACCAAACTCTAGTTGAATTTACTCTACACTTCTAGTTCAATATAATTGCCTATCCTTCGTGTTTTTTTAGGAGGAAAAACATTATGTTAACGAAGAATTCACACATGTCTTATTCAGATAGACAGATCATCGAAACTGCTATCGAAAAATGGTTCTACTAAACAAGCTATCGCTACTACCCTTGGTAAAGACAAGTCAACCATAGGAAAAGAAATCAAACCACATCGCTTCCTTGCATACAAATGTAATCTGCCTCTAGAGTGTGCTAACTATAAACGTTGTAAACATGAACGATATTGTACTCTAGATTGTAGTGATTATGTCCCTTTCAAATGTACTCGCAGGACAAGTCACCAGGAGCTTGTAATGGATGTGGAAACTATCGCTCTTGTCGTTATGACAAATATCGATACTCTGCATTTGATGCACAGCACGACTATCAGATGACACTTACATCTTCACGAAAAAGGTATCAATGCGACAGTAAATGATATCAAGCAGCTTTGGTGAGCTCTTATTACCATTACTCAAGAAAGGTCAGTCTATCTACTCTATTCTTCAAAGTCACAAAGAAATCAAACTATCAGAAAAAGACAATATACAACTATATCGAAAATGGTGTCTTCCAAGATGTGGGCGTATCAATCAGCACAATCGATTTGAAACGTGTCGTAAGACGAAAGATGTCCAAACAAAAGCGCAATACATATAAGCCACGCAAAGACAATCGATACCTGATAGGAAGAAAGTATCTGACTTCTTGATATATATGGAAAAGAATCTGATGCCAAGGTCGTAGAGATGGATACGGTATACAACGACATATCCAATGGTCCTTTCCTACAGACCTTCAAATTCAGAGAGTATGACCTCTTGATATGTATCTATCAAACAGTAAAGGACTCCTTACATATGTTGGATGGAATCCTATTATTGGAAAAGATACTAGGAAAAGAAATGTTTGAAAAAGAAGTTGAGGTCATATTAACAGACAGAGGAAGTGAATTCATTCTAGCTGAAGAAGCTGAGATACGTGAAGATGGAATGCGTAGGACACGTATGTTCTACTGTGATTCGATGGCCTCTTGGCAGAAAGGAAGTCTAGAGAACGTGCATTTATTGGTAAGAGAGATATGTCCAAAGGGATGCGATCTCCATGCATTGGGACTTACATCACAAGAAAAGGCAAATCTTATCAGTACCAATATCAACTCATATCCAAAAGAAAAGCTGCACGGAAGATCATCCATACAGCTGCTCCATTTCTACAACGAAGAAATGGCTAAGAGACTTTATGATTTTTGGAATTACCGAAATCGCTGCAGACGAAGTAATTCTAAAACCATATCTTCTAAAGTAAGAAGATAACTCAAAAGTTTCAAAATCAATCACACACGAAGGGTCGGTATTTAACTTTCATCAGAGAACGAAGTAGAATCAACTCTTACAAATTTTTTGAACAGTAGATTCTGCCTGCCTTTTCATGCGCTCATTTTTTTCTGTAACTTCATCTTCATTCTAACTAAAAATATAATCATTTTTCAACTTAAAAAAATAGTACCATCTTAGGTTATTGACCCTTAATAGTACTATTTCTGAATAACTTACTTCCACTTTATTTTTTTATTCTTTAGAAGTGGAATTTAACTTTTCACTTGAGCACTGAATTTGATACATTCTTCCACTTTTTGTATATACGAGAATTGGTTTGAAGTTTGTTTGCTTGTATAAGCGTTCTTCAAGTTGTGAAGTAGGATATTTGCTAACGGGATACCACGTTCTTCTTCAAGAATATGGATGCCAGCTTGTCCTTGGTTGATTTCATAATATCCCAACAATTCTTGACTATGT
>BNJU01004412.1_pt1 | contig 11584 bp, 17 predicted proteins | sample 8539281 | NCBI WGS metagenome assembly BNJU01 (sample SAMD00202456, study PRJDB9452) | human saliva metagenome | isolation source: human saliva | place: Japan
TATTACCAAAAAAAAGCCGATTTTGTAGTATAATAGTACGGTGTCAAAAATCACTGAAACACGGATTAGATTAGGAAAGGATAGGAGATATGAAACAAGTCTTTCTCTCAACAACAACTGAATTTAAAGAGATCGATACGCTCCAGCCGGGCACTTGGATCAATCTCGTCAATCCTACTCAAAGCGAATCGATGGAAATCGCCTCGGCCTTTTGATATTGATATCGCCGACCTCCGTGCACCGCTCGATGCGGAAGAGATGTCTCGTATCACCATCGAAGATGAGTACACCTTGATTATCGTAGACGTCCCAATCACAGAGGAAAGAAATAATCAGACCTACTACGTGACTATTCCCTTGGGGATTATCATCACAGAAGAGGCTATCATTACCACTTGCTTTGGAGCCTCTACCACTTCTTGATGTCTTTATCAATCGTAGACTTCGGAATTTCTATACCTTTCATGCGTTCGCGCTTCATCTTTCCAAATCCTCTACCGCAATGCTGAGATTTACCTGACAGCCCTCCGTTCAATTGAACGTAAGAGTGAGCAGATTGAGAGTCAACTTCATAAATCTACTCGAAACGAAGAATTGATTGAACTCATGGAGTTGGAAAAGACCATCGTCTACTTCAAAGCTTCACTTAAGACAAATGAGCGCGTGATTAAAAAATTGACCAGCGCAACTAGCAATATCAAGAAATATCTCGAAGACGAAGACTTACTGGAAGATACCTTGATTGAAACGCAACAGGCCATCGAGATGGCGGACATCTATGGAAACGTCCTTCACTCTATGACAGAGACCTTTGCTTCTATCATTTCAAACAACCAGAACAATATCATGAAAACCTTGGCCCTCGTGACCATCGTTATGTCCATCCCGACCATGATTTTCTCAGCCTACGGAATGAACTTTAAGGATAATGAAATTCCTTTAAACGGAGAACCGCATGCTTTCTGGCTCATCGTCTTTATCGCCTTTGCTATGAGTGTTTCTCTCACTCTTTACCTCATCCATAAAAAATGGTTCTAAACAGGAGTTATTATGTCACAGATTGATTTAAAAGAATTAACCAAGAAAAACCAAGAATTTATCCACATTGCAACCCAGCAATTTCTAAAGGATGGAAAAACTGACGCCGAAATCAAGGCCATCCTTGAAGAAGTCATTCCTCATATCCTTGAAGAACAACCAAAAGGTGTGACCGCTCGTTCTATCTACGGAGCACCAACTCACTGGGCTCACAGCTTTAACGAAAAAGAGCAATACGAGAAAGAACATCCAAAGGAAAACGACGATCCAAAATTGATGATGTTGGATTCAGCCCTTTTCATTACAGGACTGTTTGCAGTAGTTAGTGCCTTTGATGAGCTTCTTTCTCAAACCAACCCTGTGGCTTACGGATTGGTAACACTTATCAGTGTAGGGGCCTTTGGTGGAGTTGCCTTCTACCTTCTCTACCACTTCATTTACCGCTACTACGGACCAGATACTGACCGTAGCCAACGTCCTCCATTCTGGAAATCACTTTTGGTTATGTTAGCAACTATGTTTGCTTGGGTCTTCATCCTCTTCTTGAGCAACTTCCTTCCACAAGCCATCAACATTAGCCTCCCACCACTTGTTTTGTTGGTGATTGGAGGAGCTTCTTGCCTCTACGTTTCTACCTCAAAAAAACGTTTCAACATCAAGAGCGCAAGTGCAGGACCTGCTAGATATTAAGATAAACAATAAAAGTAGTGTGTTTTGTAGACAGACTACTTTTTTTATAGTTCCAAATCATTTATTGATTCGTCAAAATCATAAATAGACATTTTGTCTAAATTTACTTCAATGTAAAGTCTTCCCTTAGAATCCCTGAGGTTTTATCCTTGAATCCAAGTTGTTTTTTTCTGTTATACTAATAAAATAATAAGGAGAAATATATATGACTAAACAGAGAATTAATCAAATTGTTGGTTCAATTGGTGCCTTTATCGGGATTATTGTATTTATAGCCTACATCCCCTCAAATTTTTTTGCCAATTTACAAGGAAATAAAGCTCAACCTTTCCAACCTTTATCAGCAGCAGTCTCTTGCTTAATCTGGGTCATTTATGGATGGACAAAAGAGCCTAAGAAAGATTGGATTCTAATCATTCCAAACTCGGCTGGGGTTATCCTTGATGGACTGACCTTCCTTACTGCTCTATAAGAATGTAACTATTATAAAAAGCAACCACATCGAGCGGTTGCTTTTTTTGCTTACTTTCGTGATCTAAAAAGCCTTTTTTTCTGATTCTAATTCTTGTTGTTTTCCCTCATCTTTTGTGATACAAATAGCATCAATTTATTTCTAGGAGGATGAGATATGGTTTCTACTATTGGTATTGTTAGTTTGTCTAGTGGCATTATCGGAGAAGACTTTGTCAAACACGAAGTGGACTTGGGTATTCAACGTCTCAAGGATCTAAGGACTCAATCCTATCTTTTTGCCCCATTCGCTAAAAGGATTAGACTTTATCAAGGACCATCCTGAAGCACGTGCAGAGGATTTGATTCAAGCCTTTTCTGATGATAGCATCGACATGATCCTATGCGCCATCGGTGGAGACGATACCTATCGTTTGTTGCCCTATCTTTTTGAAAAATGACCAACTAGAAAAAGTTATCAAACAAAAGATTTTTTTCTTGGCTTTCTCGGATACAACCATGAACCATCTCATGTTGCATAAACTAGGTGTTAAAGACTTTTTATGGTCAATCCTTTTTAGCAGACATTTGTGAATTAGACAAGGAGATGTTGCCCTATAGCCTTCACTACTTTAAAGAATTGATTGAGACGGGAAGAATCTCAGAAATCCGCCCTAGTGACGTTTGGTATGAGGAACGAACTGATTTTAGTCCCAAAGCTCTAGGGAACACCTCGTATCAATCATACAAATACTGGTTTTGACTTGTTACAAGGAAATGCCCAGTTCGAGGGAGAAATCCTCGGTGGTTGCCTCGAATCTCTCTACGATATCTTTGACAACTCTCGATACGCAGACAGCACGGAGCTCTGCCAAAAATACAAACTTTTCCCTGACTTGTCAGACTGGGAAGGAAAGATCCTCTTGCTAGAGACAAGCGAAGAAAAGCCTGAGCCAGAAGACTTTCAAAAAGATGTTGCAGACTTTAAAGGAAACTGGGATATTCGAGGTCATCAGTGGACTCTTGGTCGGGAAACCTATGGATGAAACTTTCTATGACGACTATAAAGAGGCACTATTGGATATCATTGACAGCAATATCCCAATTGTCTATAATCTGAATGTTGGCCATGCCACACCAAGAGCGATTGTTCCTTTTGGAGTCCACGCGTATGTAGACGCAACGGAGCAAGTCATTCGCTTTGACTATAACAAAGAAAGCTGAGATGAATTTCTCAGCTTTTTCTCATTATCATTACTGGCATTTTCATCACATACTACTGATAGCTAAAATGATCAAGGAGAGGCTATTCCCTAACATGTGAACAAATAGGGGATAGTAAATATTCTCCTTTTCTTTCACATAAATAATTGAAAAGGCAAGGCCCCCACCTAGATAACCGACTGCACCAATCCACTCTGATAAAGACAAACTGTGCATATGAGTAAGCGCAAAGACAAGGCCGACCAAAAAGACACTCATCCAAGTTGCCAGACTTTTTCTCAGATATCTCAATAGAATTTGACGGAAAAATGATTCTTCCACCAAAGGTCCGATGATGCAGGCGAAAACTGCTATCAGTAGGGGTTGCTCTTGAAAGGTGCTTTGAATATTAGACTGATTTAGACCTTGTCCGTCCAGTCCCAAAAACTGCCTCAACATCTCTGATACAAATCCAAAGACAACAGTCATCAGAAAGAGAAAAATCCACCCTGTTAAGACGCCAAAGATAAATTTCCTTTTAGAATTTCTAACCTCTTCCCACTTTTGGAGCAATAGGGACTTAAATAAGAAGCAACCATACACAAACATGATGGTATAGACCAAATAAGTCCCTGCAGAAGAAGGCAATGGAGCATCAAATACTCGTATACCATCAAAAACAAAGAGAACTGTATAGAGAATCACAAAAATCAGAATTCCCTTATTTTTGGTAGACATCATTTAAGATCCTTCCATTCACAATTATTCTCGTGGTCATCAACTAGCCCTGCTGCTTGTAGAAAAGATAAGACAGCAACTGGCCCAATGAACTTAAAGCCTCGTTTTTTGAGATCTTTGGATAATTTCTCAGATAGAGCTGTTTTAGCAGGCGCCTGGCTGTAGTCAGGTACATCATTCACAATCGTCTTCCCACCGACAAAAGACCAAAGATAAGCATCAAAAGTTCCGAATTCTGTCTGAACTTGTAGAAAAGCCTGAGCGTTGGCCCGCGTCGCAAATATCTTGGCACGATTGCGGATGATGGCTGGATTATCCATCAAAGCTTCCAATTCTTCATCAGTCATGTCCGCAACACCTTGAACTTGATAGTCATGAAAAGCTTGGCGAAAGGCTTGGCGTTTATTGAGTACCGTTTCCCAAGATAGCCCAGCCTGATAGGTCTCCATGCAGAGCAACTCAAAAAGTGCTTGGTCATCATGGAGAGGTTGCCCCCACTCCTCATCGTGGTAGGCTACATATAGCGGGTTGTTCATTTTAACCCAGCCACAACGTTTTGGCATAGAAATCTCCTATTTCACCAACATCTTAAGGGCAGATTTAATGTAATTCTCTGCTGTATCAGTCGTTCCTTCAAAGAATTTCTTGATCTTCTTGAGCTCGGTCGCCTTGTAGCCCAGTGCCAGCATAGCTTCCATAGCTTCTTCTAGTTCTTGGTTTTCAGCGCTGGCTTGCACTGCCACCTTGGCAGGAAGGTCATCTCCTGCAACTACTACCTTGCCTTCCAAGTCCAGCACCATCTGCTGGGCTGTTTTCTTACCAATTTTAGGGAACTTAGTCAAGTAGGTGATGTTCTTGGTTTCAATGGCTTGAACCAAGCCAGCATTGTCATCGGCAGCGATAATAGCAAGAGCAGAAACAGGACCGATACCCGATACAGAAATCAAGCTGAGAAAGAGCTTTTTCTCAGCTTCCGAGCGAAAGCCGTAAAGTAGATGAGCATCTTCGCGAACGACTTGATGCACATAGATCTGCGCTTCTTGGTTAACTTGTCCTGAGTAAGCATAGGGATTGGCCACATGCAGGATATAACCGATACCATTTGCCTCAAGGACGATATATTTAGCAGTAATTTTGGTAATAATACCCTTTAGATATTCGTACATAATTTTCCCTTCAATTTATACTCAATGAAAATCAAAGAATAAACTAGGAAGCTAACCGTAGGCATAACTTGAGTTAGTCAAGGTAAGGCTGACGCAGTTTAGAGAGATTTCCGAAGAGTATTAGTATTTTCCTAGCTCTCGTAGGCTAGTATGATTTTCCTGAATGCGACGGAACATCTTTTCCATGTCTGACTTGGTAAAGTGTACCAAAACAGGACGTCCGTGTGGACAGTTATAGGGGTTGTCACATTGAGAGAGTTGATAGAGGAGTTGTCTAGCCGAGTGGTCATCGATACGGTGGTTAGCCTTGATGGACCGCTTGCAGGACATCATAATCGCTAGTTCAGCTCGGTATTTCTTGATTGAAACTTCCTTGGTCAAGAGGAGCATGTCGCACATCTCATAGATCCCAGACTCGATTTCCTCCTCTGCCATCCAAATGGGATGTTCGCGCAAGATAAATTGATTTTCTCCGTACTCTGCTAGAAAGACACCAACTTCCTCTAAAAGTGGCATTCTTTCCTTGAGACGAAGGGCATCATCCGCAGGAAATTCAAAGATATAGGGCACTAGGAGTTGCTGCTGGCTCTGGTCAACATTTCCAATGCTCTCACGGTACTCCTCATACTTAACCCGCTCTTGAGCCGCGTGCTGATCTATGATGTAAAGGCCATCTCGACCTTGGGCAAAGAGATAGGTTCCATGCATCTGCCCGAAAAATTCCAACTCTGGGAAGCTTGACGTTTCTTCTCGCTCTAGCTTGTCATAAGCCTTATCCAAACTAGCCATATCTAACTCAGGATGATCCAGTTGGTCATAGCTGATAGGCTTTCTCTCTGCAAAATGCAGTTTTGCTGGCTTGGTCAGCTGATCCAAGGTTTCCTTGGCGAAGAGATTCAAATCCTGTCTTTCTTCAGTCAGATTCACCTGATGGTCTGCTACCTCAGCTTGAGGCGGTCTTGTCAGCTCCGTTTTTTCATAGTAGAGCGTATTTTCTCTCAGTGGCAAAGTCGTTTGCTCCACCTTTTCACGATTGCGAACGGTAGACTTTGCAAGATTTTCCAAGGCATCTGGAATCAAGGTCTGTTCCTTGAGACTCTTTGCGATAGCTTCTGAAACCAGTGCCATCAGCTCTCTTTCCTTAGAAATACGCACCTCTTGCTTGGTTGGGTGCACATTTACGTCCGCCAGATATGGATCAATCTGGATGTGAATAACAGCTAGCGGAAAACGCCCCACCATGAGCTTGCTGCCGTAACCATCTAAAATAGCACGATTGAGCAGGAAGTTTTTGATATAACGGCCATTGATAAAAAGGCTGATATAGTTACGATTAGCCCGTGTCAATTCCGGCAATGAGACAAAACCTGAAATTTCAAAGTCTAGGTCCGAATTCTCAATCTCAACCATCTTTTTGGCACTAGCTAAACCATAAATCCCAGCAATGGCTTGGCGCAGCTGACCCGTACCAGCTGTTCGTGTCATCTCCTTGCCATCGCTAATCAGGCTAAAGGAAATCTCAGGATGGGCTAGCCCCAAACGGTTGACAATATCAATGATGTGAGACAACTCCGCCTGCTGACTCTTCATATACTTGAGACGGGCTGGTGTGTTGAAAAAAAGGTCTTCCACACAAACCTTAGTCCCCACAGGACTGGTCGCTGGAATGATTTCCTCAACTTCTCCCCCACGAGCCACTAACTTGGTCCCATGACTTGCTCCATCCACCGCAGTCAACAAAGTTAAAACACTAACAGAAGCGATTGAAGGCAGGGCTTCACCACGAAAACCCAGCGTGCGAATCCTAAACAAATCCGCTTGATTTTTGATCTTACTAGTGGCATGACGACGGAGGGCTAACTCGACTTCATCGTGGGCAATCCCATGTCCATTATCTGTGATTTGGATTTTCTTAAGACCAGCTTCTTCAATCTCAACGATAATCTGGCTTGAGCCAGCATCGATAGCATTTTCAACTAATTCTTTGACAACGCTAGCAGGACGCTCGATAACTTCTCCTGCTGCAATCTGTGCATACTGGCACAATAATATGAGACATTTTTTTCAGCCCCTTTCTCAACTGTTTTTATCTATTTCGAAAAATAATACTGTCAAAAATCATTAAACTACGTCAGTCTCGCCTTTGTCTCAGACTAGCTTTTTTTACTCTAGTTTCTCTTTGATTTTCATTGAGTATAAGCTAGTGCTATTATACCATATTTCACTCGTTTCCAAAAAAGTCCAAGTAGCAACTTTCTTCCCGATTTTACTAGGTTATTTACCAAGTTTGTGGTACAATAGGTAGAAACAATATTTTAAAAAGGAGAAAAGACACATGCACATTTTTGATGAGCTAAAAGAGCGTGGTTTGATTTTTCAAACGACTGATGAAGAAGCTTTGCGTAAAGCCCTAGAAGAAGGTCAAGTTTCTTATTATACTGGCTACGATCCAACTGCTGACAGCCTTCACCTAGGCCACCTTGTCGCAATCTTGACAAGTCGTCGTTTGCAGTTAGCAGGTCACAAACCTTATGCGCTCGTTGGCGGTGCTACTGGTCTCATCGGAGATCCGTCCTTCAAAGATGCTGAGCGTAGTCTCCAAACAAAAGACACAGTAGATGGCTGGGTCAAGTCTATCCAAGGACAACTTTCTCGCTTTCTTGATTTTGAAAATGGTGAAAATAAAGCTGTCATGGTCAACAACTACGACTGGTTTGGCAGCATCAGCTTCATTGACTTCCTCCGTGATATCGGAAAATACTTCACTGTCAACTACATGATGAGTAAAGAATCTGTGAAGAAACGGATCGAAACAGGGATTTCTTACACTGAATTTGCCTACCAAATCATGCAAGGTTACGACTTCTTTGTCCTCAACCAAGAGCACAATGTAACCCTGCAAATCGGTGGTTCTGACCAATGGGGAAATATGACAGCTGGTACAGAGTTGCTTCGTCGTAAGGCTGATAAGACTGGTCACGTTATCACTGTTCCACTCATCACAGACGCAACTGGCAAGAAATTTGGTAAATCTGAAGGAAACGCTGTTTGGCTCAACCCTGAAAAGACTTCTCCATACGAAATGTACCAATTCTGGATGAACGTCATGGACGCTGACGCTGTTCGCTTCTTGAAAATCTTTACTTTCTTGTCACTTGATGAGATTGAAGACATCCGTAAACAATTTGAAGTGGCTCCACACGAACGCTTGGCTCAAAAAGTCTTGGCTCGTGAAGTCGTGACTCTTGTTCACGGAGAAGAAGCCTACAAAGAAGCCCTTAACATCACTGAACAACTCTTTGCCGGAAATATCAAAAACCTTTCTGTCAAAGAACTTAAACAAGGACTTCGTGGCGTGCCAAACTACCAGGTACAAGCAGACGAAAACCACAACATCGTAGAACTTCTCGTATCATCTGGTGTTGTTAATTCAAAACGCCAAGCCCGTGAAGACGTCCAAAACGGAGCTATCTACGTCAACGGTGACCGCATCCAAGACCTTGACTATGTCTTGAGTGACGCTGATAAGTTAGAGAACGAACTGACTGTTATCCGTCGTGGGAAGAAAAAATACTTTGTATTGACCTACTAAACTGTTCAACATTTATCTATAAATAAAGGAGTTAACCTCGAGAAAGGTAACTCCTTTTTGTTGTTAATAACCTCATCTATCTAGTTTTAATAGACAGGCTACGCAGTACAATGCGTAAGGTTGTTAGATTATGTAAGATAGAGAGATTTGAAGGACTGAGCCAGTTAAACAAGCCAAAGCCAATCAAACTACTATTTACGACAACGGTATCTTGAATATTCTTCTTAATGAGTGTTTGCAAAGATGATGATAGCGAATCCAACTCTTGGAAGAAATCCAAACGATTATCTAACAATAAGATATCACTCATCTGCTTAGAAATATCTGCACTCTCATTCATCACCACACCGATATCTGATAGGGTTAGAGCCGCTGAGTCATTCAATCCATCTCCAACCATCAAAATAGTGTGACCTGCTTTCTGCAGTTCCTCTACTAACTCAAATTTCCCATCAGGTTTCAAGTCTGTATATACCTGATCAAAGGGCAAACTCTTGACTAATTCCTCTGTCCTAACCAAGGTGTCCCCTGTTGCCAGAATCAATTTTTCCCCTGTGCCTTAAGTTTATCCAAGGCTGTTTTTTTGCTTCTTTTTCTCAAAGGAGTATGAATGCAGAACATTCCAATCAATTCATTCTGATAAGCCAAGAATAAGAGATTGTAGTGACTCTTGTACTCTTCAATTAAAGCATTTTGTTCTGAACTGATATGAATCTGCTCATCCTGCATCAAGACATAATTCCCAATAAGAACTGGTTGGCCATCTATATGAGATTTGATCCCCTTGCTTGCGATATATTGAGTTTCCCATGCATTTCTCATGTTCAATCCCTCTATCTCAGCTTGCTTGACGATGGCATTAGCAATAGGATGATAAATGTGTTCCTCAAGACAGGCACTGATTCTGAGAATATCTTCCTCACTATAGTCTCCAAAAGGTAACACCTTTTCAACTATCGGATAGCTAGTTGTGATTGTTCCCTGTCTTATCAAACAAGAAAGTATCAACTTCCAGATATTTCTCCAGAAACATCTCCCATCCTTAATCACCATTTCACGGTTCAAACCCCTCCTTGATAGCTGTCAAATAAGCTACAGGAGTAGAGATTTTCAAAGCGCAGGAGAAATCGACCAATAGAAAAGAAATAGCCTTAGAAAAAGAACCTGTTAATAGGTAAGTCAGCCCAGCCCCCAAGAAATTATATTTGACGACCTTGTCCGCCATCTTGATGAAATAGCGTTGTTTCGTTTTCTTGTTTTTCTCAGATTTTCTTCATCAACTCAATCAGTTGTAAAATCCGGCTGTTCATCTGATTATCGGTTACACGAATGCGTAACTCTCCAGTTTCTAATACTGTATTTGCACAAACCAAATCAGACTCTCTTTTTTCAACTGGAAAACTCTCTCCCGTCAAGGAACTTTCGTTGACCATACCTAAACCTGAAACTACTTGTCCATCAAACAGAATTTCATTTCCTTGAGATAAGACCAAGACATCTCCTATTTGAACATCGGAACTCTTGATACTAACAACCGTATCGCCCTGTACTAAGAATACATCGCCTCTTTTGCAAGAAGACTTGTTCTAAATCTGTTGCAGTTTTTCAAGGACCACTGATCTAAATGATTCCCCAAATCAAGCATAAACATGATATTGCTAGCTGTCTTGGATTGGTTCATAAACAAGGACAATAAAATCGCCGAACAGTCCAAGACTTCCATCGTTAGTTCCTTACGCGCTAGTGTTTGATAGGCTTCTCTGATATAACCCAAAGCCTGATAACAAGTCCATATATAGCGAATAGGATACGGCACAAAACTACGAAAAAGTATACGCTTAATCGCTGCACCTGAAACAATAGAATAAGCACTCTCTTCTCTACGAATGGGAAGAGTCATCAACTCAGAAACTTTCCTCTATCAATTCTTTTTAAAAAGGCTTCTGCATTATCTAATACAGAAAAGCCTTCTTTATGCGTAGAGTAAAGTGCTGTTGATCCATGTAAAACTGGATAGACTCAATCCCCTTTTCATCTCTCGCCAAGGAACGAAGATAGTCTTGAATATCCAAGGTGAGTGAAAAAGAAGATGATAGTCGGATATGTTGGTATCCTCTATGTAGCACTTTAAAAGACATATTATTCTCCTATAAGGCTATCTAATTGCTCTTCTTTTTTCTCTTGCTCGTACAAATATTTGGCATCTTGCAAGACATCGTCTCCATGTTGTTTCACAACAGAAACAGATGCATCTAGCCTCGTCTTTCAACTTTGTAAGCTCTTTAGCCAAAGCTTTTAGAATAACCTTTTTAGCTTCCTTACTTGCTAAGATTTTTCAAACCAAGGGTACCAAAATGCGACACCACCCAAAAAGAGTGATGATTTTTTTCGCAACTTTTACGACGTTTACTACTTTTTAACATACTTATTTCCTCCTTATCATTATTATATAGCAATTTAGATATAAAAAGCAATTTTATTCCATAAATTGGAGAATTAGTTTTTATTTCTACTGAATCTCCCATCTACTTATTCCCTAAAGTTGCTTTACTTTGCCTCTTTGATACACTTAAACTATGAATACAAACCTCAAAACCCAAAACTCCAACGTTTCATGCTGTTACATTCCTGCCGCCCCATCTGCCAAGTTAGAAGACTCTGACCTGCAGAGTTCCAGTCTCAGGTAGCAACCGCGTTCTTTTGATCT
>BNJU01001652.1_pt1 | contig 11565 bp, 17 predicted proteins | sample 8539281 | NCBI WGS metagenome assembly BNJU01 (sample SAMD00202456, study PRJDB9452) | human saliva metagenome | isolation source: human saliva | place: Japan
CCGGCTTCGTCTCCACCACTTGTTATAAACAAAAACGACCAACTTTTACGGTCGATCGCCTTTGACTCAGGAATGATTTAATCGTCTTTTACTCCAAACGGTGCAGATCCCTCTGCTGCGGTCAATTTATAACTCGCCTCCGTCTCATAAACGACAATTTTATCCTGCTTCTCTGCTCGGAATTCAGCAATGCCAAGCCCGAAGTACTTCTCGAAAAAAGCTTTCAGTTTTTCGATTACACCTTTCTTTTTCTGCGTTCTGCCGCCACCGCCGAAACGGGAAACCGGGGGCATGAGCTTATCGATTTCCGTTCCTGTCGTTTTGAACACCCCGTCACGGAATGCATTCTCAACCAATCTCCTGGTTTCTTCCTCTTTTAGCTTTTCACTTGTGATAATATTCGTCAAATCGTTCTCTTCCTGCTTCAGAACAAAGCGTCGCCAGTCTGTCGTAACCTGCGTATCCACATTGACATGACTGATAAATGCTTCGATAAGCTCCTTCTTGCTACGTAGTTGCATACTTGCGTCAACTGCTCTACGGATAGAAGAGAGAATTTCTTTATCTTCACAGTTACCGTCGTGATATTTTTCAACCAGCATCAAGATGTAGTCGATATTGATTTCCACTTGCTTGATTAGCTCGATTTCAAATTCAATATCATCCGTTATATCCTCTTTTCAGCATCTTCTTTTCTACGGTACTTGTCGTAGGGTCAAAGGTAGATACTCTGATAATCCTGTAAATCCCGTTCGGCAACACTGTCCATTTCGATAAACTGGTCAAAGGACGAAAGAATGTTTCTCATGCTGAGGATGGCACCGAACAGCTTGATAAAGTCCTTCTCTGCCTGTTCCCCGACAATCTGCGCGCCAAGAGGGAATTCTGTTTCCAGCTTTTCAAGCAAGTCAACATAGCCCGGATGGTATTTCCCGTGGTTATCCTCGTAGCCGTTCCAGTAATCGTTGAAGCTCTTCAGTAGAACAATGCCGCTTGCATTCTTATCACCAAAGAGGCGATTGCGTCATCCGTAGCCTTCTGCAAATCACGGAAGCAGATAATGTTACCGTAGGTCTTAACAGAATTTAAAATACGGTTGGTTCTGGAATAGGCTTGAATCAGTCCATGCATTTTGAGGTTCTTATCCACCCACAGCGTATTCAACGTTGTGGCATCAAAACCCGTGAGGAACATATTTACAACAATCAACAAATCCACTTCACGGTTCTTCACTCGCATAGATAAGTCTTTGTAGTAGTTCTGAAACTTGTCGGAAGAGGTATCAAAGTTCGTGTTGAACGTAGCATTATAATCCTTAATTGCACTATCTAGAAAGTCGCGGGAAGTTTGGTCCAGGGCATCGATATCAAAACCTTCCTCTTGTAGAACATCTTCCGAATCCTCTTCATTTGCAGAATAACTAAAAATCGTTGCTATCGTAAATTGGCGGTGGCTTGCGGTAATCTGCTTTTTAAACTCTGTATAATACTTCATGGCCATAGGAATGGTACTAACAGCGAATATTGCATTGAAGCCTGCCATACGTTTCCCCTTCAGGAGTAGTAGCTGTTTCGTTTGGTTTTCTGATCGAAAATGCTCCAGAATGTATTTTTACAATTTCTCGAATACGTCTTGGTGCGGCCATCGCCCGTTCAATGTCGATTGCTGAAACATTTTTGTCCTTGATATTCTCTTTTCCTTGACCGTATTCACATAATCAATACGGAACGGAGCACATTCTCGTCATTGATGGCATCCACGATGGTGTAGAGTGTGGAGCTGATCGCCAAAGGTCTGCGGCGTAGTTAGCAATTCCATGTGCTTTCCTTTTTCCTGCATTGGCGGCAAATATCGGTGTGCAGTAAATCCAAACAGGTGATAATTCTTGAATGCCTTGATGATTTTAGCGTGCATCTCTCCGAATTGACTGCGGTGACACTCATCAAAGATAATAACCGCGTGCTTTCCAAATACCTCATGTCCCTTGTTCTTCGTGATAAAGTTGTCCAGCTTCTGAATGGTCGTGATGATAATTTTATACTGGTGATAGGCGCCTTTTTCGTCTCTGTCTTCAAGCTGTCTGTGCAATATTCTGGTAGAAGCATTGCTGTTCGCAGAGCCTTTTTCAAAACAGTCATATTCTCTCATGGTCTGATAGTCCAAGTCTTTTCTATCAACTACGAACAAGACCTTGTCCACATAAGGAAGCGCTGAGGCAAGCTGTGCTGTCTTGAAGGAGGTCAGCGTTTTTCCGCTTCCCGTGGTGTGCCAGATATATCCTCCTGCATCCGGTGTTCCCATCTTCTTGTAGTTGGTGGATACCTCTATGCGGTTCAAGATACGCTCGGTCGCCGCAATCTGATAGGGACGCATCACCATCAAGATCTCCTCTGTCGTAAAAACACAATACTTGGTCAGTACATTCAGAATCGTATGCTTGGCAAGAAAGGTTTTTGTAAAGTCAATCAAATCGGCAATCACCTTATTGTTGCCGTCTGCCCAGAAGGAAGTAAACTCAAAGCTATTGCTGGTTTTCTTCGATTTCTGCTTTGCCGATTCACCCATCTCCATGATATGGCTGTTCCGGGTGGTATTGGAGTAATACTTGGTGTGCGTTCCATTAGAGATGATAAAAATCTGCACATACTCATATAAACCGCTTGCCGCAAAGAAGCTGTCTCTCTGATAACGTTTGATTTGATTAAAGGCTTCCCGGATGGCAACACCCCGGCGTTTCAGTTCGACATGGACAAGAGGCAGGCCGTTGACCAAAATTGTCACGTCATAGCGTGTGTCGTGTCTGCCTTCGGATTCTTCATACTGGTTGATAACCTGAAGACGAGTTATTGTGAATATTCTTTTTGTCAATAAGCTGAATATTCTTGGAACTTCCATCATCCCTGCAAGCACTTCACATAATCTGTCTGCATAGTGCGGCTTTTTCTCTACGATACCCTCGTTCGTGTTAGCAAGCGTTTCTGTAAAGAACCGCTTCCACTCGCTGTCGGTAAAAGCATAGTCATTCAAAATCTCAACTGTCTTCTAAGGTTACAAATCAGACCGTTCTCATCATGAATCGTAAAGGTACTCATACCCTTGCATGGTCAGCAAACGGATGAATTCCTTTTCCAGAGCCTCTTCGCTCTGAAAAGCTGTCAGACTGCAGCTTTCGGTGTATATTCCGCAACCACAGTACTCTCATTGCTTGCGGCAATGATGTTGTAAGTGCTCATGCAGCGTCCTCCTTGTGTCTTTATTTTTGCTGAAAAGTCAGCAGCTTATCTCGATAATATTCGTATTGCTTTTGTTCAGTGCTTCCATTTCGGCAGGCAAGCCCGGAAGTCAGGTCGTTGCAAAGAGCATCGAAGCGGTCGAGAATAGAAACGATGTGTTCCTGTACTCCTGTGTCGGGGATAGGTACACACAGCTGTTTTAGTGCGCTCATGTCTACACTGTTAAAATTCCCCTGAAACAAATGTCCTTTACACCATTCATCTACCTTGTAGAAGTAGTAATTCATAAACTTCATATTAATCATGTCAACAAAAGCGGTTTTCGGCGTAAAGAATGAAAATCTCTGATTGCCAAGGCACTCAATCGTAACCAAAGCGTGTTCGCCGATTGTCGCAGAGGTGGAGAGCGCAATCGAATTTGCGGAATCTTTCTTCCGCCCTTTACAGCTGCTTCGAAACTTTTGTAACGCACGCGAAAGAACATGTCCGTTTATACGAATGTCCTCCATGCGGAACCAATCTACCGTTCCGTTTGTCCAATATTCAGGATTCGCCTTTGACGGCGTATAACCATTCCGAATATCAAAAATCTCTTCAAGCGGTAGAAAAACATACCCAAAAACAAATTGGCATAGCCGAATCAGCGCACTATACTCGTCTGTCTGTCTGCCTGTCTGTCTGTCTGTCTGTCTGTCTGTCTGTCTGTCTGTCTGTCTGTCTGTCTGTCTGTCTGTCTGTCTGTCTGTCAAGATTGTCTTTCTGGTTGCGGCATAAGTCAAGAGAGCATCTCGATAGTATTCGTACTGCTTTTTGCCTTGCTTCAATCTCAGCAGGGAGACCTATGTTCAATCGGAGCAGATAGCATCAAAGATTGTCAAGGACGTTTGCAATTTTATCCTGTATCTTTCTTGTTGGGACTGGTACTTTCACTTCATTTAATCTTTTTAACAGATAAACCTGGTTGAGCACCCGCAGTTTTGTATTGATTCAAATCCGCATTAACAAGCAAGTGATACAGAAATCTGTTGTTGAAAAAAATCCCTTATCTGTAACTACCACTGCGTGCTCTGTGGCATAATATAAAGCCAGTTGCAAAACAAACATTTCCGCATAAGGCTCCTTGCCGCCCAACGATTAGCTTATCGCTTGATTCATTGAATGTACTTACATAGCCTCTTAGACCGTTTGCCCCATAGCACGGAATATGATTTTCTGCTGTCTGAACATCAGAAATCAGATATGAAGAAATTGCTTTTCCAGATTGAAGACTGCAAACCTCACCAAGGGTCCTCCATTTGACATCGCTTGATACCCCATTTCGGACACCATCAAATGTCAACAACGCATCCCGGTAATACTCATACTGTTTCTTTCTTGCTGTAAGCTCTGCTGTAAGCTCTGCTGTAAGCTCTGCTGTAAGCTCTGTGAAAGTGTCCAGAATACGGACAATTTCACCCTGAACCGGCAGAGGAGGGACGGGGATTCGGATTTTATTCAACACTTTTTGCGTAAGGCTTGGAACGCCGCCAGCCGTATTATATTGTTCAAGGTGCTCTCGTAATAAGCAGTGATATACATATCGAGGAATAACAAGGTCAGTATTGATTTCTGTATAGAAAATAGTGTCAACGTTCCAAAACGGTGTATCTACATAATACAGCTTATCAATAGAGCCTTTTCTGGGAATTAAAACAGACGGCTTATCATACATATACCGATCAATATAGGTCATTATTCCGCCCGAACCATATACAGGAATATCTCCTGTATCAAACGCTTTATAATCACTGCCATTTTTTATCTTTAGAACTGATTGAAGTTCCTCATACTCTACCCTCCGGGCAGTACTTCTGAATCAGTTCATCCAGTTTGCTCTGTTTTCTCTCATCGCTCATTGTTTTTACCGTCTTCCTCTATTTGAAGCGGATGCTGCATATAGAAACCGCTTTCTGCCGTTCTATTTCCTGCTTCAGCTGTTCCTCGGTAGGTAGATAAGTCAGATATTTCGACATGAACAGCCTGTCGTTATCGTGCAAAACAGAATATCGGGCAATATCTTCATCCGTTTCCGAACACAGCAAAATACCCATTGTCGGATTATCTCCGGCGGTACGCTTCAAAGCGTCATACATACGGACATACATATCAATCTGTCCCACATCCTGATGGGTAATTTTGCCCATCTTCAAATCCACCAGCACATAACATTTCAATTCAATATTGTAGAAAACAAGATCGATAAAATAATCTTCAGTTTCTGTCACAATATGCTGCTGTCTTGCCACGAAGGCAAATCCTCTTCCCATTTCCATAAGGAAATCGCGGATATGGGACAAAATTGCAGACTCCAAATCACTTTCCAAATAACTTCCTTCATTCTTAAAGCCAAGGAACTCTGCAACAACAGGGCTTTTCACAAGCTCAAAATGTGTTTTTGGGAAGTTGGTCATTTTTCCGCTTCATTTCTGCAATGACAGCTTCTTTTTTGGGAGACTGCAACAGGCGGTGATAATACTGCGTACTGATATTTCGGTCAAGCATTCTCACATTCCAGTTTTCATGAGCTGCCTCGCTCATGTACCAAACTCTGGCATCCTCATCCGAGACTCGTAAAAGACTGCGAAAATGTGTCCAAGTCAGATTGTGAACGCACGAGTTCACAATCTCAATATCCGGAAAACACTGATAAAATTTACGGAAATACTGAAGGTTTCTTTTGAATAACTTTTTCCATATTCTTTAGTCAGCTCTGTCGACAGTGCATCCATCATGGCTGCGCCGTATTCGGCTCGCTGATTACCGCGCTGCTCCTGCTCTACAATACGTCTGCCCACATTCCAATAGGTCAGTACCATTGCACGACTTGTGGCATTGTATGCACTTTCCAGACCGGTGGAAATAATGCCCTTTACATCATCAATAACCGCTTGGTAAATCGTAAGCTCATTTGCCATCATTCCACCTCGATTTCCGCGATAATCTTTGCTATTTCATCCCGAAGAACCTGTTCACGGGCAACGATTTGCTCGATTTCAGCATTGAGCTTTTACAATGTCGATTTTCTCTCTGGTATCTTCTGGCCTCCACATAGGTAGAAACGGAAAGATTATAGTCATTACTCTCGATTTCCTCATAGCTTGCCAGATGAGAGAAGTGTGCTTCCTCGCTTCGCTTTGCAAAGGAATCTACGATTCTTTCGATGTTCTCCTGTGTCAGTTTATTGTTGTTCGTTACCTTGACGCACTCTGCGGAGGCATCGATGAACAGCGTTTTGTTGTCTACTTTACCCTTCTTCAGCACCATAATGCAGGTCGCAATAGAAGTTCCGAAGAACAGATTGCTCGGCAACTGGATAATGCAATCGATAAAGTTATTGTCAATCAGATACTTTTCTGATCTTCTGCTCCGCACCGCCACGGTACATTATGCCGGGGAAGCATACGACTGCTGCCGTACCGCCTGTTGCGAGCCATGAAAGAGAGTGCATGATAAAGGCAAGGTCAGCTTTCGATTTCGGTGCAAGGACGCCGGCCGGAGAGAAACGAGGGTCATTAATCAGAAGCGGGTTATCATCACCGACCCACTTGATGGAATAGGGAGGATTGGAGACAATCAGCTCAAAGGGTTCATCGTCCCAATGCTGCGGTACGGTCAAAGTATCCTCACAGGCAATATCAAACTGATCAAAACCAATATCGTGCAGAAACATATTGATACGGCAGAGGTTATATGTGGTGATATTGATTTCCTGTCCATAAAAGCCGTTTCTGACGGCATCTCTGCCCAAAATCTTTTCCGCTTTCAGAAGCAGAGATCCAGAGCCACAGGCAGGATCATGAGACTTTATTGATTTCTGTCTTGCCCACCGTACCAAGTCTGGTCAGCAATTCGGAAACATCAGCAGGAGTAAAAACTCGCCACCGGATTTTTCCTGCGCCGGATGCGTACATGGTCATCAGATATTCATACGCATCACCAAAGGCATCAATATCATGTTCCTTCACATCCCCCAAGATTCATATTTGCTACACCATGCAGAAGTTTTGCAAGGCGTCCATTTCTCTTTGCAACGGTAGAGCCGAGCTTGTTGCTGTTCACATCAAAATCATCAAACAATCCGGCAAAGCTGCTTTCGGAAGATGATCCTTTTGCAGAGCTTTCGATATGGTTAAATACACGTTCCAAGGTTTCATTCAAATTTTCATCATTGTCGGATTCCTTATTTACATTACAGAAAAGCTCCGATGGAAGAATGAAAAATCCTTTTTCTTCTACCAATCCCTCACGAGCTTCTTCTGCATCGGCATCAGACATTTTGGCATAGTCAAAGTCATTGTTCCCGGCTTCCTGTTCACCGGAATTAATATAGTTTGTCAGATTTTCGGAAATATAGCGGTAAAACATGGTTCCGAGGACATAGTTCTTAAAATCCCAGCCGTCTACAGCACCACGAAGCTCATCAGCAATTGCCCATATCGCACGGTGCAGTTCGTCACGCTCCTGCTCTTTCTTTGTGTCAATCATGGTTTTCCCTCTCCTTTTCGTTCTCCGAATAGTGTGTCACGAAAAAGTAAAAAAATCAAATGAGAACTTAGCCTTTCTAAAGTTTACAAGATAAAAAGACGACAGTTGTTACCATCGCCTTTTGCCACCATCTATATGAAAGTTTTTAGAATCTTTTTCTTCCTCCATCAGCATCTTCTACGAAGACGAAAATGCTTTGTAAAAATGCCTAAAATGGAGGATTTTCACGATTCCTCTTTTTGTAGCAACGCTACGCACTCCACATGTGTTGTCGCTAGTATGGGAACACAAAGTTTCAACCTCGTTGCTTGATTGAGGATACAATTTATTATGTATTTCATCAACCGTTTTCATGTTTTTTTCATCTCTCCCATAATAATCCCTTCAACATTTTGTTCATGATACACCCTCCGAACCGGATGTCTCGTAAATGGTAAATAACCTGTCCGTCTGCCTGCTCTCAGGATGGCAGATTTTTTTCTTTACCTTCTTTTTATTCTTTCTACAGCTATCCGGTAGTGCCTCCGACCAAAGCATCAGTTTTTCAGCTCCTCCTCAGGAACATTTTCTCTTGGATATTTGGAGAGTTCTTTTAGTAGGTATGTAAAAGTATCTCGTAGGGCTTTTAGTTGGTTTTGCCTTTGCGCTTTCCGCAATGCTGTATAGAAGAGGCACTGGCAGAGGCTTCTCGTACGGAATCGATGATGTGCCATGAATGCTTTCCAACGCAGAAGCTTCTTATGCTTCTCTCTGCGTCATTATTATCCAGAGGGATTAAAGCATCTACCAGTGGCGCTACAGTCTGTTGCCCTGTTCGTTGGTCTCTCTTCTGTAGATGACTCTTTAAAGCTATTGTCCCGATGATAAATCATGTCAATCATGCGGATTGCTTCGGCTGCCAGTGCTTGCGCCGGAGTCAGAGCTTACCCTTTTCGGGTCGTCTTTACAATCTCTACAAATTTTTCTGCGTGTATGAGACTTATTCGAGATCTCGAATAAGTCTCACTACCAAAGTAGTACCACTTGCCGTCAATCAAGGTCCAGCCGGTGCTCAGCACGCCGCTCTCACGGTACTGCCAGGCACTGCCCTGCTTTTTCCCAGTTTCCCATGGCTCACTCCACGCCGCGCGACTGCAGGGACTCAATCACCTCATCGTAATAGGGCGTCTCGATTCCGTAGCGCTTCCCGAGGCGTTGCACTTCATAAATAAGCCCGTCGACCTCGGACTTTCTCATGTCCGCGACATCCTTCTGAAACGAGGTGGTCATCTCGGGCGCAAGTCCGTCCACCACCTTCAGGCTGTCCGCCTCACTGTAGCCGTCCATGGCGATGCCCATCTTCTCTGCAATCGCGAGCACTTCGCATACCAGGCCGCGATAAAAGTTTCGGTACTCGCCCTCGCGCTGCAAATGCGCCGCCGTGATATTGAGTAAGTGCCGACCGCACCGTGCGGCGAGAGGTAGGCAAATTTCTTCATGCAGTCGCGGCGGATGTTGTCACTCAGCACCGCTTCGACCCCCGCCCGCGTGAGATCCGCCTTCACTTCCTCGAGGACAGGGCGCGCCTCCTCCGGTTTCCGGATGCCGTAAACCACGCGCATTAAGCTGCCGAGCTGACGGATTCTGCCCGCTTCCTCGACATTGCCCATCACATAAATACAGCCGTCCGTGACCAGCGGCTTCTCCAACTTTTTCTGTAACTTCTCTCCCGTCCCGAAGACATTGCAGAGCGGGATGATGACCGTATGCTCCGTGGCGACGCGCTCAAGAAACGGCAGGACGCTGTCAATCGAATAGGACTTCAGCGCGAGGAAAATGACATCCGGCGTCTCGCTGTAACTTGTCTCATCAAACGCAGCGACCGGCGAAAAAGTCTCCTCACCGCTGTCCTTTACCAGCGCGAGTCCCTTCTTTTTAAGTGCCTCCAGGGTCTTGCCGTGTGCCAGAAAAACTCACCGAAAGTCCCGCGCGAAGCAGATAGGCGCCGAGTGTGCCGCCGACCCCGCCCGCGCCGATGATCAAATACTTTAACATGTGTTTCCTCCCCCTTCTCTCCGGGATACGCCCCGGTAGTATTATCTTGAATCAAATGATCTCAGTGAAACAAGAGCAGCGTAACAAGCCCGATCATCGGAAGCTAGCCCCGAATGAATGTCCTCGAGCGTATACTTCCGCATCTCTTCCTCCATCAGCGTCTTCCCTTTTATTTTTCTTATTTTTTCTAACGATTCCGGATCTAATAAGAAATCTTCTATTCCAATATACAGAATTCCATTTTCGTCATGCCAAGGCATAATATTGTCTCTTACGACAACAATCTTTTTGAACGAATCTGATACTCGAACAAGCGAATTGATTTCTTGTAGTCTCTTAGATTCATCCTCAACACTAAGTGCTGATTGCACATAGTATCGCTTACTTCCTTTATTCGCTACGAAATCAACTTCTAACTGAACTCTTCTTGATTTTTATCTTCGTCTCGATAGTTGTATTCCACAACACCAACATCAATATCAAAGTCCCTGGCAAATAGCTCATTATAAATCACATTTTTCCATGATGTGGTTTTTCTTCCTGTTGTCTAAAAATTCAGTCTGGCATTTCTTAATCCAACATCACTGAAATAATACTTCAGTGGAGTGTCGATATACTTCTTCCCTTTAATATCATAGCGATATACCTTATTTAAAAGGAACGCATCAATAAAGTAATCAAGATATTTACTGATGGTCGCAGGTGCGACTCGTACTTGTCGCATGGACCAGAATGTATTGCACAACTTGTTTGGATTCGTAAGCGATCCAATGGCAGATGACACAATATTTAATAATTCTTCCAAAACATCCTGATTATTTTCAATCTTATTATGCTCCAGCACATCAGAAATATAGGTCTTTGAAAATAAATCTTTTAGATACTTACTTCTTTCTTCATGCGTCTTTAAAGACAATACAAATGGCATTCCCCCATAGGGTATAGTATTCTCTCACGCATTTCTCTTATCCCCTTCGTATGCAGAATAGAACTCTGCAAAAGTAAGGGGATTCATACGAAATCTCATCTCCACGTCCTCTAAACTCAGTTAAGAGATCTGAAGACAACATCTTTGAATTGCTACCTGTTACATATAAATCCACATTTTTCAGCTTCATGAGTCCTAACAGCACATCAACAAATCCGATTTTAGCCTCTTTGTCATCTACATACGGATTCTGAATCTCTGACACCTTTTTGAATCTCATCGATGAACACATAGTACTTCTGCTTTTTTTATCAGAAACAGCAGCTCGAATATATTGATCAAGTTCCATTGGATTTCTATATTTTTGCATAACTAATTTCATCCAATACCAGCTCCACTATATTATCTTCCGACACTCCGGTAGATACCAAGTACTCATGATAAAGTTCAAACAACAAGAAGGATTTTCCGCATCGACGGATACCTGTAATAACTTTGATAAGACCATTTTCTCGTTTAGATATTAGTTTATCCAGGTAAATCTTACGTTCAATAATCATCTCGCGCCTCTATATTTGTAAAAATTTTTTTGCAGCAATACGCATTTTTATAACGAGTTAATTGTACTCCTGTTCAAGGATCAAATCAATTATACTCGTAAAATTTTTGCGTATTGCTGCATTTTTATGATTACCTGATTTCTACGATTCCTCCTTCTCCAGCAACGCCACGCACTCCACATTGTTGGTTCTCGGGAACATATCCACGGCACAGAGCTTCTTTACTCGGTATCCAGCATTTTGCAACGCTTCCAAATCCCTTGCTAAACTCTTCGGCACACGCCAC
>BNJU01004786.1_pt1 | contig 11558 bp, 17 predicted proteins | sample 8539281 | NCBI WGS metagenome assembly BNJU01 (sample SAMD00202456, study PRJDB9452) | human saliva metagenome | isolation source: human saliva | place: Japan
TTTGATGAGGCACTGGATAATATTAGATATACGGCTCCAACTATATTTACTTGGTGGATGTGACTATTCGGGTGACAATGCCTTTGAAAAACTCTTTTTAACGCATATAATTATACATTTTGAACTTAGACAAGACCAGAAATTCAAGGCTTAAGTCTCTTGATAGAGTCGAGCAGTATACCACTCACCTTACACAATAAAAGCTGTAAGTGTGACTATATTTCAGCCAGAAATATAGAAGTTCCACAGCTAGAGATAGAGATGGATATGGTGGATAGGGAATTCTTAAAAATTGATGGGGCAGAGCTTAGGATAGATATATTAAGGGAAAAATTTATGCATAAAATAGGTATAGATATGGGTTCTCATATACTAGTACTGTATTATGAATGAGAAAAATGATATAACCAAGCTTTTTCTGAAAAACGCCTATAAGACAGAATACTTTGAGGCAAAGTTAGATGAGCTGACTGAAAGTTATCCATCATCTAATATAGTATCCTGCGGATATGGAAAGAAAAATATACAGGCGCTAAAGAACATAAATGAACTTACAGCGCTGGCTCTTGGAGGGCATTTCCTAGTCCCTGACTCTGATATTATCCTTGATATAGGTGGTCAGGATACCAAGATAATAAGGCAGGAAAACGGAAGACTAAAAGAGTTCTTTATCAATGGTAAATGTGCTGCAGGAAGTGGAATGTTTTTGGCAAATGTGCTTAGAATGCTGGAAAAGGACTTTTCGGAAATAGACCTTACCGGAATAGATACAACTCCTCTCAAACTCTCATCTGTATGTGCGGTATTTGCAAGCAGTGAGATAGTAACACTTTTAGCAGATAATGTGGATGAGGATGATATTGTCAGGGGAGTAATATGGCATATCCTTATTCAGGCAAAGTTACTGCTAAAAAAGGTTAAACGAAGCAAAATTTTACTCTCCGGTGGCTTTACTAAGATTCCCTGGATTTAGTAACTACGCAGAAAACGCCTTAGAATGTGACTGTGTTGTCGCACCTAATTGTTCCTATCTTTCAGCAATGGCTGTGCCTTGATGGAAAGGTAAGTGACAAAAAGCTTATATGGAAAATAAATAACTTTTTCAGGAAAAGGACTTGGTTATGAACGATTATGCTATACTAACAAGCGAAGGCAAATATACTATATTTTGAATTTAACAATGATAGAATTAAATTTGTAACATCAGATAGACTCAAGAGATATACTAAAATTATGGAGTGGGATCATATATACATTGTGGTTAACGCAGAATATAAAGGAGTGAGAAGTAGAAGAATATATTGACTTGGTACCTATATTAGAAAATCTATACTATGATGTGAGACAAGTTTTTAGAGCCTATAAAGGAGGTTAGAATTGAATATGCATCTTGATATTAAAAGAAATAGCAGATAAAGCAGACTTGATGAGTTAATGGATATGCCTATACTAAAGATAAGGGCTATATTCGTGTAATAAACTTAAATAATTTAAGCCTATGCTGCGGTAATCTATAACGACAAAATTGTTGAGACAAAACGATGGATGAAATTGAAAGCCAAATTGTGCTTGATTATTATTTTCAGGATAAGAATTTATTGAGGAAAAAGAATATGCCTACATACTGAGTTTAAGATTTTGCGGTTACTATCTATATTATACTGCACACTGTAATCGAGGGCTATGACATAAAAGATGCTAGCGATAGGAAGATATAGAACTGAGGGTCTGCAAAGTTTTTGTAAAAATAATGGAGATACAACTCGTAGAGAACAGGGCATCTAACTGAAATAGAAATTAGAGAAATCAGATTGTTTATCAAACACCACTATAAGGAAATGTACCTTAAGTGGAGAGAAATGTCTGATACTGGTTTTTACGGTGAGAAAGGAGAATGATATGAAAGAACTTGCCTCACCCTTTGACGAGAACTCCATACTCTCAAAGAAAAAGAAAAATAGGAGCTCCTTGAATCAAGTACCGCTTTTACCGACACGAGGATAGCTATCCTAGGAGGCTCCACCACCAATGACATCAAGCTTTGTTACTGGAGCTTTTTCCTGCTTGACTACGGTATAAAGCCTTCATTCTACGAGTCTGAGTACAACCGCTATTATCAGGATGCGGTATTTCCTAATGAGGAGCTTGAAAGCTTTGCCCTAAGATAATATACATTCATACCACCAACAGGAATATCATGAATATCCTAAGATAAGCGATTCGCCTGAAACCATAGACAAGCTTATTAAAAATGAAATGCTAAAATTCACCTCAATGTGGGAGAAATTAGAGGAGAAGTATCATTGCCCTATTATTCAAAATAACTTTGAAATGCCTCTCTACCGCCTTATGGGCAACAAGGAGGCAAGTGACATACATGGTAAAATCAACTTCATCAATAGGCTAAACGAAGAGTTTTATAAGTATGCAAGGGAGCACGATAATTTCTATATCTGCGATATCAACTACATATCTGCGGACTACGGTCTTAAGAAATGGCAGGAACCGTTTTACTGGTATATGTATAAGTATGCCCTAAATGTGGCTGCCATCCCATATCTTTCTTACAATGTGGCAAATATAATAAAGTCTATCCTTGGCAAGAACAAAAGGGCTTTCGTACTTGACCTTGACAATACTCTCTGGGGAGGCATTGTAGGTGATGACGGGTAGACAACATTGAGATAGGACCTGAGGAGTCAGGCGGGCAGGTATATAGCGAATTCCAGAGCTATATTAAGGAGCATAAGGATCTTGGTCTTGTGCTAAATGTGGCATCAAAAAATGAAGAAGATAATGCCATTGCAGGGCTTAACCATCCTGATGGGGTGCTAAAACCTGATGACTTCATAGAGATAAGGGCTAACTGGGAGCCAAAGGACAGGAACTTTGCGGCTATAGCTGAGAGCCTTACCTTACTTCCTGAGAGTCTGGTATTTGTAGATGACAACCCTGCCGAGAGGGCGATAGTTGCAGGAAACCTCAAAGGGAGTGAGGGCTCCTGAGATAGGTGAGGCTCATAACTACATACAGACCTTAGACCGTTCAGGTTTCTTTGAGGTAACCAATCTCTCAAAAGATGACTTAAGCCGCAATGAGATGTATAAGGAGAATGTAAAGAGGGCTAAGCTTTCAGGCATCTTTTGAGAACTACGAGGATTATCTCATCTCCCTTGAAATGGTTGGGAACGATTAAGAGGTTTGAGTCTATTTACACAGCTAGAATCTCACAGCTCTCCAATAAGAGCAACCAGTTCAACCTCACAACAGAGCGTTACACCCAGACTGAGATTGAAGAGGTAATGGAGGATGAAGCCTATATCCCTCTTTACGGAAAGCTGGTGGACAAGTTTGGAGACAACGGGGTTGTATCCGTTGTCATTGGCCATATTGTTGGTGAAGTCTGCCACATTGACCTCTGGCTTATGAGCTGCCGATGTGCAGCGTGATATGGAGTTTAGCATGATGGATGAGCTTGTAAGGCTGTAGTAAAGAAAGAGGAGTGAAGCAGATTAAGGGTTATTATACCCCTACAGCGAAGAACAACATGGTGCGTGACTTCTATGCACTTCAGGGATTTACCAAGGTATCTGAGGATGAAAATGGCAATACAGAGTGGATTTTTGACATAACTGATGATTACAAGAACAAAAATAATGTGATTACTTTGCAGTATTAGTTTGACATTATCTTAAAATACGGTTATCCTTGTAAGGATTACCTAATGTGGCACAGGGCCATTACACGTCTGTTGCGTCAAATATTTGCTATAAGGTTTAGTTATAACAAAATTTTTATAAATGGAGGAAAATAAGATGACAAGAGAAGAAATTTTTTGAGGAATTAAATGAGGGTATTCAGTGATGTATTTGATGAGGAGATTACTGTCACAGATTCTACTACAGCAGATGATATAGAGGATTGGGACAGCCTTTGAATATATCAATCTTATAGTGGCGGTTGAGAACAAATTCGGAATAAAAATTTAATATTGGTGAAGTAAATAAGATGAAGAATGTTGGGGAAATGGTCGATATAATAATCGGCAGACTCAATTAATCGCGTAAATGCTTAGAATTAGTGGAGTTGCTTATCCTTTGGGTAGGTAAGTTCCGCTTTTTCCTTGCGTTCAGTTAAAAGATTGTTATAGAATGAGCATATGTTTACGTTATCTGGAAGTTTGCCAAATAATATTTAAGGAGAATAATATGTCTAAGACAATAGTATTTTCGTCGGAAGAAATATCCATTTTCTGTGATCAGATTGCATCATGATACTAAATGGAGGTATTCCTGTATGAGAGGGTGCCTACATTCTCTATGAAGAAAATGGATGAAGGTAAGACTAAAAGATGTATTAAAGAAGGTTGCTGACAATGTAAAAGTCAGGAATGGCTTTTTAGTGAAGCACTTAAAGAAAGCGGCTCATTTCCAACCTATATGTGGAAATGGTTAGAATTGGCGAGATGACAGGTAAACTTGAAGAGATTATGCGCTCTTTATCGGACTACTATGAGAGAGAGAATCTCGTTAAGAACAGCATCAGAAGCGTAATCAGTTATCCAACTGTGCTTCTTGGTATGATGGCTGTCATACTTTTGGTTTTCGGTTGGGAAAGATTCTTCCCTATGTTTGAGGATATTTTCCTCGAGCTTGACGGTGGTACAGGTACAACCATAGAACTTATGAACACAAGTATCCTCTGTTTCTAAGATTATTGTAGGTGTAGTGCTTGTTCTCCTTGCTCTTCTCCTTATCAGCCTTACGTGGTATAGATTTAAGGGTGGAAGTGCAGTTATTACCAACATAATAGACAACAATCCTATATCAGCAGGGCTTGCAGATAGAATAAGCATAGAGTAAGTTCCTTGCTACTCTTGCAGTAATGAACTCCCCAGGGTATGCGAAAATGACAGAGGCAGTTAAAAATGCTCCAAAAGTAGTAGAGAATAAAAGACTTTTAGCTAAGATAGATAAATGTATAGCCATGCTTTGAGGCAGATGAAAAGCCTGAAGAAGCATTTAGAAGGCAGGCCTTCTCAATTCTCTTCATTCCAAAATGTTTGGTGTGGCTAGGATGAGCGGCTCAGGAGATTCCATTCTCTTTAAGCTTGTAGGAAGATTTGACGCAGATATTAACCAGAGACTAAACTCTCTTGCTTCGATTATAGAAACCGTACTTGTAGTGGTACTTTCCATTATTGTCGGTGCAGTACTCATATCGGTTATGATGCCTTTGATGAGTGTAATCGCATCTATAGGCTAAGGAGCGGTATATGAAGAGTTTTGCAAAATGTTACAGGCAAGAAGGGCTGAGAGGCTCGTGCAGTTAAGACAGTTTCTTTTGTAGTGGTTATTTTGGCGGTTTTGGTTGCAGGCATTTATTACATGGGCAACATTGGAAGTGAGCAGGGAATAAAGCTGACCCGTGAGGCGGCTGTAAGGACTGCCGTACAGTGCTACTCCATAGAGGATATACCCTCCCAATGTAGATTATGAGAAGCTAATTATAAGTTAAAAACTATGATAAATCAAGTATTATATCCACTACGATGCATTTGCGTCAAATATTATGCCTACCATAGAGTGTGTATGAGAAGAGGTAATATGGAGAATAAAAAGAGTGAAAGGGGGCTGGTTCATACTGTCTGTGTCCTCGTCGTTATCTGTATGTTCGGGATATCGGCTATGATGCTTGGCAGTGTGGGAGCTTCGGTATATAAGAATATAGCTGAAAGGAATCTTGACAGTTTCGAGCTAAGGACTTCGCTGTCTTATGTTAAGACGAAGATTAATCAGTATGACGAGGTCGGAAAGATTGCAATCAAAGAAGTAAACGGCCTCAAGACGCTGGTTCTAAGTGAGGATGTAGAGGGGAAATCTTTGATACCTTAGTTTATTTCTACAAAGGAAAGCTTTAGTGAAATAACAGGTGCAAGAGGCATGAAGTTTAAGCCTGAGGACGGATTTTCCATACTAAGCGTAGATTCATTTGAAATTTCAGAAAAAGACGGACTTGTTAAGCTGGTTACAATAGATGATGATGGGAGTACGGAAACCCTGTATGTGAAACTTAGAACCGTTTAGATGGGCTTTAAGGAGGAATAATGAATTCTTTTAACGTGGACAGCGCAAAGGATACGAGAACAGGTCTGGGGGTCATGCTTCCAGTGTTTGAGCTTTGTTATTGCGATTGGACCATGTTTACAATTATAAGCATTTTTCTAATAAGATTCTTCACATCAGCCAATACTATGAGTAGACAGGCAGATGATTTGAGTAAAGGACTTATAAAGGCAGAGTCTGCGATAGAACTTGTCAAGGCATATAGCGTTGAGGATGCGGCAGAAGAGCTTGAAGGTGAGGTTGTAAAGACTGCGGCCGGAAAGCAAATAGAAGCTTATTTTGATAAGGACTGGAAGAAGGCCGACAAGACTAACTGGAGATATTCTCTTGTGGTTATGCTTAAGGATATACCAAGAAGAAGTGGAGCTCTTAGAGAGATAAATGCTTTTATCAACAGAAATGACGGCGTCAATAATAACATAGTAATTGTGCACCTTGAAGGTGCAAAATACCTAAAAGGCGGCAGATGATGAGAAATAATATTAAACGTAGAATAAACTCAGGCGGGGCTTTGGTTATACTGGTTATACTTGTTGTTGCCATGTCTATATTTGCTATACTTGCAGTCCAGTCGTCCCTTAACGAAAAGAAGCTTTCGACAAAGACGGACGAAAGCATAAGGAACTATTACAGGATGGATGCAGAGGCTGAGAGAGTGTATGCTAAGATTGATGAAATAATTAAAACAAGTGAAGACCTAACCGGAGACCTTGCAAAGCTTAAAGAATTAAAAGATGTTAAGCCGGATGATGGCGGTGTATTGGTAGAGGTTGGCGATATTAAGTACGAAGGTGACCGCCCTTTCCTTTATCAGTTATAGTGTAGTTAAGGATGAGAGAAGCTTAAATGTCGAGGTTGGTGTTTTGCAAGGAAACAACAATTAATAGATGGAGTACTAAAACAAAATCGGAAGACCTGCAATACGAGCTTGAAATAACCGATTAATTATTAGATATAATGGGAGGTCTAAAATGGAGTTAATGAATATCCTTGAACGGGCGGTAAAAGAAGATGCATCTGACATCTTTCTTGTAGTTGGACAGGCTGTTTCCTTTAAGCTTGACGGCACAATTAGGGAAGATGGATGAGACAAAGCTTATGCCGGTTGATACGGAGAACATTATTACCAGCATCTACGACAGGCAGGCGAAGCCTAAGCCACTCTATGACCACGGGGGACGATGACTTTTCGCCATCTATTGCCAATCTTGGGCGTTTTAGATGTAACGTGTTTAGACAGAGAGGTACTTTCGGTGCAGTTATCAGAGTGGTTCACTTTGAACTGCCAAGCTATAAGGACATGAGGATTCCTGAGAGCATAATGAAGCTGTCAGAGCTTAACAAAGGGCTCGTGCTTGTAACGGGAGCAGCAGGCTCAGGCAAGAGTACAACCATTTCCTACATCATTGATAGAATCAATGAGAACAGAAACTGCCATATCCTTACGCTTGAGGACCCTATCGAGTTCCTTCACAGGCACAAGAAGAGCATAGTAAGCCAGAGAGAGGTAAAGATAGATAGTGAAAGCTATTCTTCTGCGCTAAGAGCAGCAATGAGACAGTCTCCTGACGTCATCCTTGTAGGAGAAATGAGAGACTATGAGACCATAGATATAGCCATGACAGCGGCAGAGACTGGACATCTTGTCCTCTCAACCCTTCATACTATAGGGGCTGCCAACACTATAGACAGAGTCATAGATGTCTTCCCTGCTTCACAGCAGCAGCAGATAAGGGTTCAGCTCTCTATGGTGCTTCAGGCTGTTGTATCTCAGCAGCTGATACCGGGGCTTAACAATGAGCTTCTTCCTGCCTTTGAGATAATGAAGGCAAACAGTGCAATTAAGACCATGATTAGAGATAATAAGATCTCACCAGATTGATTCAGTTATCTACTCTTCAGGTAAGGAAGACATGAGAACCATGGATTCAAGTATACTTGAGCTTTATACACAGGGACTTATAGACAGCCAGACTGCTATCAACTTTGCTACCAATCAGGAGATGGTTGGAAGAGCTTGTAATAGGTAAGAGGCCCATGGAAATAAATCTTGATGATGTAATTACCTGAAGAAAAATAGATCCCTGCGGTTCTTATGACTGGAAGGTTAGTAAGAACCAGCATGGACATAAGGCTTTAGCTGCTCGGGCTGTGGAAGGCAGGTCCTGCTTCCTAGAAAACAAGTCGAAAAAGAGTGCGAAAAAGCTGGTAAAAAGCGTCAGATGCTTGAAGGAGAACCTAAGTTAGAAGAAAATAATTGGTGAAAAAGGATTTTGGTACTGCAAAATCCTTTTTTATAGCATAATAAGTATTCGTGATGTAAAAATAAATCCTTGCTCTTTTTACGCTACTCGTCCTAGCAGATAAAAGTAGTGGAAAAAGATAAGGAGGAGCAGGAGCAACTATGAACAAATATGACTAGCCTTAGTTGTTAATGCAAAAATCGAAGACGAGGCAAGAAACAAAAGTAGTAGAAGATGTTAGCGACTTTGTAACACGTTTTGGCGGCATCTATCACCGATATCGATGAATGGGGAAAGAAGAAACTTGCTTATGATATTCAGAAGATGAGCGAAGGTTTCTATTATTTCATCCATTTTGAAGCTGAATCATCAGCTCCTAGTGAGATTGAGAGCCGTGTCCGTATTATGGAGAACGTTCTTAGATTTTTATGCGTTAAACAGGAAGCATAACTAAGAAGGAGGTTTTCTTTATGAACAAAGTAATGATCGTAATGGTCTTACAAGAGATCCTGAGGTTAGATATTCCCGTGGGTGACAGCCAGATGGCTATAGCAAGATTTTCACTTGCAGTTGACAGAAGATTTAAGAGACAGGGAGATACAGTTACCGCTGATTTCTTTAACTGTACTGCTTTTTGGTAAGCAGGGTGAATTTGTAGAGAAATATCTCAAACAGGGTACCAAGATAGTAGTTACCGGACGTATCCAGAATGATAACTATACAAATAAAGAAGGTCAGAAGGTATGTAGCGTTCAGATTATTGTAGAGAGATAGAATTTGCTGAGAGCAAAAATGCAGCAGGCAGCGGAAATACATTCCAGAGTGCTCCTGCAGGCGGTGAGTCAGGAACCAATGATGCCTGAGGATGGATTTATGAATATCCCTGACGGTATCGACAATACTCTCCCTATTTCAATAATATTAGGAGGTAGGAACTATGTCATTCAATCAAAGGACAACAAAGGTTCTAGAGAAGATAAAAGTGATTTCCCACGCAGGAGACCAATGCACAGAAGAAAGAAAGTATGTGCTTTTGACACCCTGAAGAGCTTGACAACCTTGATTATAAGGGATGCAGCTAAGTTAAAGAAATTCATCTCTGAGAGAGGTAAAGATTCTTCCTAGAAGAATAACAGGAACAAGCGCTACAGCACGAGAATACTTACAACAGCTATTAAGCGTGCTCGTCACTTAGCTCTTATCCCATACGTTTGCGAATAAGAATGGATACGTAAGCTCCATCGTTTGGAAACATCAGGCGGTGGAGCTTTTTTGCAGTATGCCTTGCGGCGCACGTTTCTAAAGGGTGAAAGTCCCTAATCCGCCCTAGTAGTGGGAAGGATACAGCCGAAGACAAGGGTGTCCATCGTGAGGTGGAATCTGAAGGAAGTCGGATGGCAAATCTCCGGTCTGACGAATAGAAATCACATCAGGCTATGGCTAAGGATAAGGTTGCTGCACAAACTGAAGTCCAATAACTACTCGGAATTAGCTATGGTAAATGTGGCAGATAGGTGGGGAGAAAGAAACGTGTGGTACCGAGGGAGGTCTTGCCAGTGGTGGAAACAGAGTAAGAAGCCATAGTAACAACGAATGGCAAGAAGTCAGCAAAAGTCATAGTACCATTACGGTTGCAAACATAATGGGAAGGACTGAACTTTAGGAGGTGTTAGTAAATGAATGTAACCAATGATGGAGTTAAGGACAGACAACTTCATATAGAGGACTATCTGCAAATGGTATCTGCGGAACAGAAAGAGTATGGAAGTGTCCGACCATCAGAGGATTACTGAAAGAAACGACACCATCACAGATTTTCAGACGGACAAACTGATGGAAGAGATTTTATCAAACGATAACCTTAACAAAGCGTACAAAAAGGTAAAATCGAATAAAGGAGCAGGCGGAGTGGATGGGATGAACGTAGATGAACTTCTAGCGTTTCTCAGAAACAACGGAAAGCGACTTAAACAGCAGTTGATGGAAGGGAAATATAAACCCAATCCTGTCCGAAGGGTGGAAATACCGAAAGAAACAAAGGGTGAGTTTAGAAAACTGGGAGTGCCAACGGTTGTTGACAGAGTTTTTCAGCAGGCAATCGCACAGGTGCTAACTCCTATTTACGAGAAACAGTTTTCAGAAGACAGCTATGGATTTCGTCCAAAACAGAAGGGCACACGATGCACTAAAGAGGTGTCAGACAAACGTAAATGATGGATATGTATATGTGGTAGATATGGATTTAGAGAAGTTCTTTGACACAGTATGCCAAAGTAAGCTTATTGAAGTACTATCACGAACCATCAGAGACGGAAGGGTTATATCTCTTATTCACAAGTATCTCAATGCAGAATGATAAGCAGAGGAGTATTTGAAAGGACCGAGGTAGGAGTACCGCAGGTGGTCCATTTAGCCCTGTTGCTTAGCAACATAATGCTAAATGAGCTAGATAAGGAATTGGTGCGAAGAGGACACAGATACGTCAGATATGCAGATGACTGTATGATATTTTGTAGAAGCAGAAAGAGTGCAGAGAGAACCTTACGCAATATCACGCCATATATAGAAGGTAAACTGTTTCTTAAAGTAAACAAGGAGAAAACCTGCGTGGAACATATCAGCAAGGTCAAATACCTAGGTACAGCTTTTATAGGTACAAGGAATGCAGACTGAGGATACACCCAAAGTCAGTAGCTAAGATGAAAGACAGAATAAGGAACTGACAAAAAGAAGTAACGGATGGAGTAATTCATACAGGGCAATGAAACTTACGCTTTATATACGTGGATTTGTCAATTACTTTGGGCTTTGCAGATATAAAGAGTATCCTTCTTAGAACTGACGAATGGCTGAGACATAAAAATAAGGACAATCTACTGGAAACAATGGAAGAGTAAAGACTAAATTCAAAGAACTAAAAGAAGTTAGGTGTAGATGAAGAGAAAGCGTGGATATGCGCAAATATGCGAAATGGAAGCTGGTATTCGTGGTGGATACTCGTATTACAGACCGCATTTAACAATAAGAAACTCCGTGAACTCGGCTATCCGACATTCGCAGTACTATGAAAATATGTGAAAACTAAAGAACCGCAAATGTACCGAACAGTACGCACAGTGGTGTGGGAGACTCGTAGATAAAATAATTATCCACTCCCACCCGATTGTTAAAATGATTTCCTGAGCAGATA
>BNJU01003553.1_pt1 | contig 11549 bp, 18 predicted proteins | sample 8539281 | NCBI WGS metagenome assembly BNJU01 (sample SAMD00202456, study PRJDB9452) | human saliva metagenome | isolation source: human saliva | place: Japan
CTCCTCATCAGCTATTTTTAATATCAATCATAATCTATCCTTACCTCCTTAATAGGCTTCAAAAAGACGTCAGGCTCTATATAAAGATTTTTCAAGTATTGGAACCAGGTCAATATACTCTTCTTCACTCTCTTTATTATGTGTATATTTTTGCCATAACGACCAGATATCCGTTATCCCATTCCACAATATCTGTATACCTCTCGAGAGAATATGGAGCTTTTAAACCTAATTATATAGTTGTCATATTTAAATATAGTAAACCCGTCATCATTACTTATAAATGCACAATTACTATCCAAAAATACCCCCTTTAAAATCAATAGAATATTCTCTTTAACTATATCACAATATCCATTATTTTTTATTATTATTCTAAAAAAACTGAAGTTCATCAGTACAATAATTGCTAAATAACACATAGAATATAATAATCCTTTTATTAAAAAAAGTGAATCCAATATGAATCAGGTACTGATATTCTTATTAAATTCCATAGTATTATTGTCACAGTACATGAAAATAGAAATACCCTATAAACAACCCGTAGTTTTTTTATAAAAATTTTTTCTACAGGCAATCCCATAGATTTTTTTATTGTATATAGGTATTACAATCCATTTTTCCCAAAATAGTAGCAAATGCGGTTCCTGCAAGACAAGCAACAATACTTTGATTGCTCGGTAATATATATAACAATAATACTGATATAATCACATTTAAAATAGTTACACCAAAGTTAATTAGTGCCGGTATTCTATGCTTTCCATAGGCTCTCTGTACAGATAAAGAAGAGTAGCTACTGTAGTCTACAGAAAATATAATTAACAGCGCAAGTCCTACCCAATATGCAACAATTCTTTTATCGCCTACCCAAGCTGTCACAAAATCCCTACCACATACTAAAAATCCTCCTGTTACCATACTCACCATTATAGTCTGAAACTTAGAAATATTCAAAAATAGACTGTTTACTCCATCACTATCTTCGTTAACTGCTAATTTATTTATTCTTGGAATAAAGACAGAATTAACGGATGCAGCTAATTCACTAAAATAAACATTAAAAGACATTCCCAACTGGTATAATGTTACCATCTCTGCGCCTGCAAAAAAATCCCTAGTAATGTCTTATCAACTGCACTGTTTATTTCCGATACAATTGTAGTAATCAATAAAAAAGCTGAAAACGAAAATATACTGCTTACAAGTGTACTGTTATCTCTCAGCTTATCTGAAGAGAACTTCATTTTTACGAACTCCTTGCAACGACTACATACAACAGCAATGCAACAACATTAACTGAAACTGTTATAAGAGCAATACCAACAATTGACGGTCTTACCATTATCGAAAATTATTGATAATATAGTTGTAACTATAGCAATTAATAATGAAATTATTTTTACAAAAATAAAATTATTCTTATACTCATTGAAAAGCTTAAATATTGACAGTACAGTAGTAGCTAAAAACTTGTATTGTAGAAATAGTAAATAGAAGTAAAATTATACTCTTCTCACTTTTTGTATATTTACTTAACGGTATTATTCCAATGTATAACAATATTAGTATAGTCACTGCAGATAATGTAATTATTAATGCCAGTAATATAAGCAATCGTAAATATATGGTATTAGTTCTATCTTCACATCCCCTATCCCTTTTTTCCAATGTGGAAAAATCTCACATAAGAATCATACAGTGCATAAACTGCAACATTAAACCACGATGTTATAGAAACCACAAAAGACCAAAGGCCATAATTTTTTATCACCTATTGTATTCAACAGATATGGAGTATAAAATATGTTGATACATATATTAGTAAAAAGTGTAATATATGAAATCAATGCCCCAATCTTTATATTCTTTCTCTCATCAAGTTTCTTGTCCATATATACCTTTTCTACCCTTCATTAAAATACCAACTTGGCCATTTAAATAATAACGCTAATAACGATAAAGGGTATAGCATATAGTATAGTTGCTTCTTTTTTAATAACTTATCCGGTCCACTTATTTTTTGCATAGACACCATACGGTAAACATTACAGTATACTTCATCCTACGCAATAATCCCCTATTGGATATTGATAGCTGTGCCATACCAATAGCAAATCCTATTTTATTAGAATGAAATATTTTTATGTCCTTTTTGTATAGCCATCTGACAAATAACCTGAAATAGAGTATACTTCATTCACAATAAGCATATCGTAGTCTTGGTCTATAGCTGATAGCATGACATCTTCAGGTATAAATTTGTCATCAATCTCAGGATACAAATAGTTTCTTATAACATTTGTAAAATATGCTCTGCAAGTATCACCTTAGTAATTATACTTTTTAATTAAACTGTCTACATTCATTATATACTGTCCTTTCGGAATATTTTTGATCCGATTGAGTTTTTGCTATTTATCCCTCTCCTTGCAAGTATTCCTGCAACCTTCTTACTGTCAAGCATAACGAATTTATTCAAAAACTTTTCTACGGTATCTTCACAATAATAATCATCTGAATCAAGAAATCCAAAATAAGGTGTAGTACAATTCTTTATACCTGTATTAACTGCCCTCTGCTTTTCCCGGCATTATGTTGATAAATATATACTATATCAACAATCCCTCTTCCTTCCATTTATCTACCAAATCAGAAGTATTATCAGTTGAACCGTCATCTACTATCATCCATATAAAAATCCTTAGATGTTTGATTACAAAAGTGCTTTGTAACTATATATCAATGTATGTGCACGATTATATGTGGGTGTAAACACAGTTAACTGTTTATCCATTTTTCCTCCTATGTTTTTACTCTCTTTATCAATCTATTACATAACACCTTTATACCGTCAAATTTTAATGTCCCAATGAAAACAGCAGCTTTTGATGCAACTGACCTGCCCACAATATTACTAAGCCTATCCCTTTAATTTTTCTGATATATATTTCTTTTCTCCATACCAACTTGAATCATACCTATGTATACTTACTGTATTTTTTTGGTTATATTTGTAATATGTGTTTCCGGATTAAAAGGACACATAAACTCTGAAGGATAAATTGTAATACCACATACTTTTTTGTTTTTCCCATTTTCAATATATCCATATTTTTAGCATCTTTGTAGTATACTCCACAATTGTTTTCTGATTGTATGAGCCGTCATCCATAATGAACCCCATACTATTATATAATCCCATTATCTCCCTCAAAAAAACATCTGGTTTTCAATATTATCTACAAATCCAACTCCTAATCCGGGATTAACTGACATTTTTCACATCCCATAAAACTTCCTGCAGCAACTAAATCTTTTGAAACTACGTATAACCTCTACATCTGTATCAAAATATATGCCACCATTTTCAAGAAGTATTTTAAATCTTGCAAAATCACTGACAAATGCCCATTTTTGCTTTATATGCTTCTTTTCGAATATCTACATGAGTTTACATCAAAATTTGACTCATTCCATTCAATAATTTCATAGTCAGGAAAAATTTCTTCCAACTATCAATACATTCCAGTGTTGATTTTGAAAGTTCATTTCCCCAAAACCAACAATAATGAATCTTCTTTTCCATTCTATATTTACCTTCTTTTTATTTTTTTGCTGCTAAAAATTGCAATATTTTATTATAGTACTTTATTTTGAAAGTACTTTCTTCTAATCTTTATTAAATCGTTTGATTTATCTGACAGTTCTCTCAATACTTTTTCATAAAAACAGGAATAATATGATTTTGAGGACACTGACCGGAATAGTAATCAGATATAGGCTTCTCCTCCAATTTAATTCTATTTTTATTTTTCAAATCCTCAGTATATTTTCTCCCGGTTTAGTAAACGCAGCTACCATACTGACACCCATTCTCTAAATCATCCAATGTATATTTTTTCCCCCAATAATCACTAAGCTCTCAAGTCTGCTTTTACTCGATTCCCTGTAGTTACACTCATAGCATGACCCTCATAAAGCATATTTGAAGATTAAAGTAATTATAAAAGAGATCCCATAACTCTTTTTTTCCTTACTTCTTTTATTCCATCGCTAAGATATATCTCTTTAGTCTTCCAACCTACATCCTTATTACGGAACTTAACTTTCTTTAATGTATTTAGCATCCCTTGTTCATTTAAGTACTTTTTCCCATAGCGAATACGAAGGCACACCATGACATATTAAGTCAATAAGGATAAACTTATCTCTTTTTTATAAAATTTAAGATAATTATCTATTCCTGCAATTTGACATGGAGTACCAATTATTACACCTTTACCTGATTCTAACACTCGATTGTACATTGCTTATAAAATCACTCTGAAGATATTTACTCCCTGAATTTTTTAAATCATTGTATTTATTATTTGTAACCATAATATGTCTGGCCTCATTATTTTTCATAATCATAGGCACATCCATATATTGATTTAGAGTTATTAATAGATTCTGCTAATATTTCATATGCAATTCCGCCGGACGTTGAGTTTTTAAGAACATCTAAGCTACAGACTTTACTTTCATAAAGTTTTGCACCATCGAGTTTTACCCCTATATCTCCATTAAAAGCTACATACTCTTTTACAAATACCACATTTAATACATTTTTCCGAATTCACTGTCGCTTGAAAAATCCGTTAATCTTTTTAATTGTAATTGCATTGCTATTACATACAAGAGAACAAGACCCACACCCACAGCATGTATTTGTAATTTCATATTTAGAGCTTTTCTACCGTTGAACTTGCTTCATATAACGATTTATTCAAAAATCTATTGACTCTTTTTCAATATATCCAATAAACTATATACTTTCACCCAGTCAATTTTTCGATAAATTCGACTTTATTTCCTAAGTGATCTGTCAAACTCAATTTTTCTAAAAGATTTATTATACGAGAGTTCTGTGATTTGGGATTATTATCTTTAAATCTTTTAAATGTTTTTAAACTCTTTCCTGAATAAAATCGAAAAACTGTTCCATGAAAAGAATCTGTGCATACGTATGAGACTTTTTGAAAAAGGGTTATGAATTCTGCAGGTCCTACTCCTCCAAGAATCTTATATTTTCTTCTATAATCTTTGGAAAAACCGGTATTATCGCTACCTTTAAGTTACGTAATTTAGCTATTCTTTTCTACATCTTTCCAAACTTTCTCATTTTCTCCCAAGAAGTAACACAATAATATATTTGAATCCACTTTATACTCTTTATTTGAATACAATAGCCATTCTTTTGCATTCAATAATAATGTTGGATCAATTACAACTTTAGCATCTATTCCGTAATATTCTTTTTAGTATTTTCGTCCTCTACTTTCACGTACCGATAAATGTGGTATTTTAGAGACCAGTCCTCCAATATTTTCTCTGACACAATCATTTTTCAATATAGTTAACGCAAAGCTTGGGGCATATGATATTTTTATATCATCCTTAACAAAATCCAAAAAAATATTTTTGAATTAAACTCATTTGGTGACCATATTTGATCACTACACATACAAATGCATCAAATTCATCATTTAGACAAAACAACTGTGAAGCAGTCTGTGTTGGTGTATGAAAAAGCAATAAAAATCTTCAATAAATTTTTGATAACATCTATCTTTTTCATCATCTAGTACTGTGCCATACTTAACGCGATTTATTTTTATTTCTCAGTCCCTCCCTTAAGTCTGTTTTTTTGATAATATTTTTCTAAAAATGTTTCTCTAAAAATATCCTTTTGAGTAATAATCTATACCCTCTACAGAATATCCCAGATTCTCTATAACTTTTTGTAGTGCTAATGCTTTGCAACGTTGTTCCATAATTCTTATGTTGATACCATGTCATTATAGCTACTTTTTTTCATTCTGATATTACTCCAATCCATGTAGTGGTTCGTCCCAACAATGCCCTGTATCAATACTTTAAAAACCCTTCATATGAAAAACCTTTTTACTATAACTTTTCCTGCAGGCCCACATGAAACTACTATTTCTGAGTTTTTCTCATTCAAATTATTTTTCTTTTATTATAAATTTCATTTCTGAAATAATATCATCTATACTCTCATATGAATTTTGTTTAGGGACATTTTACAAAGTATACATTTTTATTATATTGTTTTCTGAAAATTTTTCAGAATAAATATAATCGTTATGAACAAAGATAATATTATTTCTTTTCTTATCTTCATTCCATATTCGACTAAAAATATTATTATTCGATTTTTTAAATAAAAACGCGTCTACATATACGATATTTTGGCTAAAATCACTCATAAAATCTGCTCTTGATTGCGACCAAGAAGCTATATATCTCCTCTTCTTGAGCAACTTAAAACCTGACACTTCAAAAATGTCTTAGTACTAGCAATTAAATATGGACACTCTCCTTCTCATAATCATTTTTTCATTTTTATAAACTCATCCATCAGCTCTTTTGAACATTTTTGATAATGTATAGATTTTCCATGAAAAATCCCAAATTCCCCATCACCCTAGTCGAATCAAAGATTTTTATTTTTTTAATATTTCATCAACAGTTTCTTCTGAAGATAAAATATTTGCCCTTGACCCTGAAAATGATATGAAAAATAATACAAAACATATATCCAACTTTTTAACTCGCTTACATATTTTATTCTATGTATATCTCTTTCTAAACAATCTATATCTTGATATTATTAACCCAACCATTATAAATGGCATTACAACACATGTTCTATTACAGATTAAATATTCATCTGCACCTTGAAGTAACAGGTTTCCAATTAATCCAATAAAAACAACCCAGAGCAACATAATCATTATTTTTTTAAGAATAAAAATATATGCCATCTCAAATACTTTTATATAAAACAGATATATTAAAATAGTTCCTACAAAACCATATACAAATAATCCTTGGTAAAACATATTATGTCCGGAACCATTATTAATACCTTGTCCAAGTATCTTAGCTATAACCGAAAGATCTGATAAATGTCTCCTAACACTTGTAAAATATTGAATACGTAAGCTCATTCCATATGTCTTTGATGAAAAACGATTTGAAAAATTTGTCTGTAAATTTAGCAGATATTTATTACTAAAAGGCAAATTGTAATATAGAGAAAGCAAGTATTGTATAAGTTATAGATGATAAATATACTGTCTAAACATCCACTTTTTCTTTATATATTGTATCAGGTAAAATAACTAATACTGCAATTACAATCATAACAATCATCGCATTTCTACAATCAGTTTTTAGCATTAATAAAAAAACGCTACCAATAAATAGATATATGGAATCATTTTTCTTTTACTCAACTTTAACCATATAATACCAAATGAACTGCCCATATACAAAATAAATCCAAGTGTATTAACATTATAGTTTCCCAAAAAGAATAGTGTAACTGCACATATACAAGTGTGATAGTTATTAAGCAACATGGAATATATCTTCTATAGTTGTCCGCATCTACAATATCAATTGCAGATATTGTTAGAGGTAATACAAGAGAAGTACTTACAGCTATAGGATCTATAAATTGCCCCTTATAAATCCGTTTATAATGGGAAACTATAACTATACCTAAAATAGAAAGTGAAAAATACTATCTATTTTTTGATAGCAATATTAGAAGTCCATATGTATATATAGGATTATTACAGAAGCAAACATAAATGAAGAATATGAATAGCCGTATGCAAAAGAAGCCAGTAATGCATAAACTATACCTATACTGGTTAATGATAACACCCTTCCTTTTCCTAAATATAACTTTGTTCCTTTAATCATAATCCTACCCCTACTCATCTAATACAAAAAAATATACTAAGTAATATTATTTCTCTTCCAAACTCTATATATCCTCCCAACATATATCTTAGTGCCCTAATTATACTCATTGTTGACTTGCATTTTCTGTGATTCTTTATCGCAAACACTATAATCATAAACAAACCTATAATATCTCCGTATAATTTACGACTAACAGCTCCTCTGTCTAAAAAATACTTTTTATTGTAGCCACTGAACCATGTGGATTCATTCATATGTAACTTTGCTATTACTTGCGGCTCATAGTAAATTTTTAATCCCTGTCTTCAAACAATCAAACAAAAAAATATTTTCTTCTCCCATTCTATATTTAGCTCCTGCTCCAAATTCTTCTGCAAATCTGATGTTTGTTTTTTTTATGCTGCTATTCCTTACCACAATCTCTACAGAGCTGACATGTAATGAACTAAGATACGATATTTTTTTTGCTTTTTTTCCATATTTTTTAAAAATACGTTCTATTCCTTCTACCTTGAATACTATAATATCCGCTTTGGGGATTTTTCAAATGCATTACATATAATCTCTTCATATCCGTCAACATATTCAAGGTCATCGTCTGTAATAACAAGATATTCTCCTGTAGCATTTTCTAAAGCCATATTTCTACTTTTACTTAACCCGATTTCATCAGAATCGACCCATAAAATGTTGTTTAAACCACACGTTATTTCAGTCTTACATTTTTCGTCCACATTGGTTGATTATAATTGCATCCGATGACGAATTCAGCTTATCAAACCATGAAATATCTTTTACGTTTCATAGTAGAAACCAACAGTTGTACCCTTTTACCTGAAGTCATATTTATACTTCTCCTGTAATAACCTTTACCAGTCCCAAGTATGTTTTTCGCCTATCAAAACACTCCTCGGCACATCTTCTTGCGTTTATCCCCATTTCTTCTCTAAGTTCTTTATTAGTAACCAATTTTCTCATTGCCTCCGCTAAGGCATCAGAATCTCCCGGTTCCGAAGATATTCCCATATTGTACTCTTTAATCAAATCAATATATTCTACACTCTTCTGTGTATTTAGCACCGGTAGTCCAACTGCTGCATAGTCCGCATGTTTATTTATAATTGATGCAACTGATTTTCCGACAATCGGATTTACTGTTATGTCACACTCCTTTAGTTGAGAGCAAACCACTTCATAACTAACTCTACCAAGAAATGTAACTTTAGCATTTTTCCTATATGCATATTGTTTGAATTCTTCTTCCTGCGGTCCGTCTCCCATTACGACAAGCCTTACGTTGTTGTTACCAATCTTTTCTAAAGCATCAATAACACATTTTAGATCATATGACTTTTCCCAAAGTTCCACAATATCCAATCCAAATTTCATCATTTAAATGTTTCATTATAGGCTTACTACAAGCATATTTATCAAAGTTTCCTAAGTCCGTTCCTAAAAAAACTTTACTAAAAGTTCTACTCGTTTTATTAACTCTTTTTATTCTATCAATATATGTTTTTAGATACAGCACAAACATCATCGGCGTTTTTGTATATTTCATCTGCTAACCTTTTGAATGGTAAAAACGCTATATTGCTTTAAAAATAGGTATATTGAATACCATTTGAAAAAGCTTCCGGCCATAAATCTAAAAATATCAATGACAAATCTTATATTTTTACGCTTACAGTATTTTTGAAAGTCTGTTTGCAGCTGTTAATGATGGAATTGCAGAGTAAACCACATCCGGTACCTTTCTTTCATTCATGTATTGTCTACTCTTTTTACCCCAAGTATAATGGCTGTAAAATCTCTTTAAACAAACATTTTTACCATATCCTGGCTCATTGATTAATGTTACTTTATAAGGTTTTTTATGTGTGAATCCATTTCTTTGCGTTTTCATAACATGAAAAACTGCTTGTAACAATCTCCACATCATTATCTTTTGCATAATAAATCAGCTAAATAGCAAAACCTCCCATTATCTTTTTCAGAAAAAAATCTCTACAAAAATTTGCAACAATTACAATATCCATAGTATTATTTCCTTTTTTATTCCACCTCAAAAACTCTTTTTATACAAATCTCATTGTATTTCATCATATAAATACCCGACTTATATTCGCCTATTGTATTACTGTTTATTTTTCCATCAAAGGTTGTTACATATAAGCTTCATATGATTACATCCACACTCGTATGCATGTGGGTATCCGCCTCCAAATCTTGGGTTAACCTCTGAGATATAGTATTCACCTTCAATATCAAATATATCAATATCTATCTGACCTCTATAACCTGCATTTGAAACAAAGTCTTTTATAAGCTCAAATAATCTTTCATCTTTAAATGAAACAGCCTTTGTCTGTTTCTCCGGCTCTCATTTTTTTATTTTTTTCTTTGTAAAAAAATAGATACAATTTCTCCGGATATCATATCAATATAAACATCTGCACCCTATCTCTTGTCCGTGTAGATATTCCTGAATCATAAGTCCGTCATTGTGTGAGAATAATATTTCTATACTCTCTTTATCATATACTTTTGAAATTGAAATACTTGCACTGCCTCTTGCAGGCTTTTACAAATACAGGATATGTCATTTCGCCACTCTCAACAGCATTATAAAAACTCTTCTTTATCTATATAAGACTTAGCACATTTATATCCCTTCTCCTTTATACATAAATACATCTGATATTTATCCAACGACATTTCACACAGCTCATATGAAGAACCAATTATTTTTTTGCACCTATCTCTTCAAATTTCTCTTTATTCTCTGCTAATAGTGACAACTCGGGGTCTATCAATGATAAAACACCCTTAATTTCTTCTTTTTTTACAAATATCAATAACAGTATCTACGTATCCGGCATCTGTCATCCTGGGCACAATATAATATTTGTCAGCTTCATAGATTGCAGGTGCCAAATTACTCATATCTGTAGCTATTACTTTCCCCTTACCGGCAAGTGTTTTTACAAAGTATTCTACTATTTTTATTTCTTGTTCCTGCGCTTAAAATCAATATATTCATAACATTACTCCGTCCGTTTAAGTCTGTTAAATATCACAAATCTTTGCTTTTCAGGATATTTGCCCTTATCTCCGCCATATTTCCTTCAACTTTAGCGGAATCGGTCGCTATATTGCTGTGGTGTAAAAAAATTTACTTATTGTTTTAAATATAATCTTTACATCATTTAAAAAAATGTTATGTATATTTAATATCCAATGCAAACCTTTTGTCCCAGTTTATAAAATTTCTTCCATTTACCTGTGCCAACCCTGTCAGTCCCTGGACGTACATCATGTCTATGCCTTTTCTTCTTCCGTATACCAATCTAAATATGACGGCAAAAGCGGTCTTGGACCTACAATACTCATATCACCCTTAATTATATTAAACGCCCGGTAATTCATCTAAGCTGGTTGATCTGAGTAATTTCCCAAACTTTGTCAGTCGTTTATTGTCAGGCAAACAAATTACCGTCTCTATCTCTTTTTATCCGTCATTGTCCTAAATTTGTATAATTTAAATAATCTTTCATTCTTTCCCGGTCTATACTGAGTAAATAGAATTGGCGATCCTACTTTTACTTTTAACAAAAATAGCAACTATCAAATATAACCATGAAAAAGCACACTACTGCACCTAAAGCACAAATAAAATCCAACGGCCTTTTTACATATTTTTCATATACTCCATATGGTTTATGCTTCTTCACTTGCATCACTGCCTCCTTTACCCAAAA
>BNJU01002040.1_pt1 | contig 11509 bp, 17 predicted proteins | sample 8539281 | NCBI WGS metagenome assembly BNJU01 (sample SAMD00202456, study PRJDB9452) | human saliva metagenome | isolation source: human saliva | place: Japan
ATATCGAAGTACTTTTTAATTAAGAAGGAAATGGAGGATAACAGAAGTGACTAATAAAATAGATTTTTAAACGAATATAGTTTATCTAGTTCAAGTGTAGAAATTGTGACGGATGAAAGCCAAATTGTAGAGGCTCCAATTCCAAATTTTTGGAAAGAAGCACTTTTGTCAGATAGTTTGAAGAAAGAAAAGAAAAATTCTTTCAGTGTGGAAAGAATATTCTTCTTCTGATTTGCGAAACACAATTTCTTATTTAGGCGATTATTTAAAAATATAGACTTGATTTGTTTAGACGGCGAATATTCGCTTTTGTATACGATTTTGACTTACCAAACAGGAGAAGAAATCTATTATGAAGGGAAGCAACCCGTTACAGTTGAGGTGCTGAAACAAAAGTTTGGAGAAAACGCACCAACTATAAAACAATCAATAGCAGATTTCTATACTCATATCCACAACGGTTTTTATGATTATACAAGTAAAAGCATGGGGATTGATAACCTTAAAAATGTGAACTCTATGGCAGATTATGACTGGGAATATTTGCAACAGTTAGACATAGATTTAATCCCACTTTATAATTTTTTCAGTAACGGTATGGGGGAATACGTTGTTTTAGACATCGAAAATGGAAACACCTATTTATGGTCGTCAAGAGAACTTCCTAAAAGGCAGTCTGACTTTTGGGCTTTGGTAGACGAATGGATTATAATTGGATTAGATTTTTAAAACAGAGAGTATAATTTGTTGGTACCCTAAATGTTAATCAAGAAAAGTATAACATTTGGGGTATTTTTGTTATTCAATACAATTTACCTTGACATCTTTTTTTCATCTTATGATATACTAATTTTATTACTTTTTGGGAAGAGTAAGTGTTGAGGGAGATTGGGAGAGGCATGATTTGCTTTTTATCTCATACTTGCTCACTCTGTCCGACCCTCGGACGGGGTCGACTAGTTTTGGTTTTACTTCGTCAGAGGCTCAGATTGTTTGTCCGTGTTCTCATTCGCCACGCCAATCCTCTGATTGTGTGGATTTGTTCTCATTCAGACAATCTGACCCTCGGAAAGAGTGCCCGAGTTCTGATTGACTCCGTCAGAGCCTCAGATTGTTTGCCCTTGTTCTCATTCGCACAATCCGAGGCTCAGATGAGGCAAATCTGTTCCAGTTTACTCTGTCAGAGGGTCGGACAAGCTCTTTTTCAAAAGTAATGACCATATCCGAGGGGGATCGGATAAAAATGAAAAAGAAAAAGGTGGATATATGCCAGCAAAACAAACATTATTAAATCTGCAAACGAGCAGTTTACGCTATGCCGAGTTTTCTCAGTTTATCGCGCGTTTCTTAGACGATGTCGAAAAGGAAAACTTGGATGTCAAGAAAGAAGAAATCTTGTCTAACTTGCTGGGGCAGCTAAAGACTAATTTGCCTGCTTATCAAGCATCGCTAGGACAAGTTCGGGCGAGTGAAAAGTCCAGCACGATTACCGAAGCCGACCAGTTGCGGGATGAAGATTTCCAAGCGCTACGCGAAGCAATTAAACCCTATCGCAATAGTCGCCGCGAAAACGAAAAAGGCAGCTTATAAGACTTTAGACTTGCTTTTCGACCAGTACAAGAAAGCGACCAAGGTTTCCCTATGAAGAAGAAAGCGCGCTGTTAAACAGTCTACTAGAAAAAAACTCAGAAAAGCTGAATACCAATCCGCTATTGAGACTTTGAGGGATTGGGCGCTTTATGAATAACCCTGACCGAAAAGCCAGCTGGCTTTTTGAAAAGGTCTCTCTGACCGCTCACAAGAAAAATCTCGCTAAAGTCAGCTTTGACACCAAGCAACTGCGCAAGGACTTGGCAGTTCCTTACCAACAACTAAGCGACTATGTAGCTATTCTAGCTCAGTTGAAAGAAGACGCTATTTACCAAAAGACCTTATCTGTCCTCAACAACAGCCGCAAGTACTACGCCGATGTCTTGGCACGCCGCAAGGGCAAAGATAAGAAAGAAGCGAAAAAGGTAGAAACGGAAACAGAATAAAAAAGACGCTCCACTTACTCATAAGTGGGGCGATTTTTCTCTTTACGCCGTTTGGCTTCTCGTTCTAGTTTTGCCCAATTAGTTCACATACTTACACCACCACGGAGCACTACAGTATTTCAGATATTGTCAATAGCGACAAGACCCCGATACCCGCCGCCAAGGAACTCTACGATGCCAAACTCAAGCTGGCAAAAGAAGGCTTGGCGAAGATTGAGAAAGAAGATCATGAGAAGTACGAAAAGCTCAAGGGTTTGAGCGACCAACAACTCATGGAAGCTATGTTTCCGACGCAAGTCGGCGAGTATGAGCGGGCGCGCTCGACTTGGAAGGAGAACAACAAGGGCTGGTTGCAGTGGGTTGAAATTGATAGCAGTGGGTGCCATTATCGCGGGGAGTGTCCTGAGCGGAGGCACACTCGCTCCTATCCTTATCGGAGCAGGGACAGCTTACCTGGTGGCAGATAGCGGTTATCAGGCGGTTAGCGGGGAGACCATTTCGGGGAAACGGCTGACTGACGGGGAGCGCATCTGGGCAGGTGTGGACGCAGTCTTGACGGCAGCGACCGGTGGCTTTGCGACCTATGCCAGCGTGCTTGCCAAGACAGGGAAAGCCGCAACGACGACGGTACAGACGGTCAGCAAGGTTTTCAATTATGCCGATGATGCCAATGACATCGCTCATACGGTGACCGCGATGCAGGATGACCCCTTGGGCGCAGCACTCCAATTTGGAATAGGGCGTGCGATTGGTCATGTCTCGAATGTCTTAGGCAATAAAGCCCGAGCAAGATTTGGCAAGGGTGGCAGTGGAGCTGATGTGGACTTGCCAAGTAGTGGGAAAGGTGTGGATCTGCCAGCGGGCAATGCAGGCTTGAAGACCCATGCGGACACAGATGTGGATCCGTCTACGCTTGGTACAGGCAAGAAGCCAAAACCAGAGATTCAAAGTCCACAACATCAAGAAATGCCAAGCCCAAGCAAGAAAGCAGAGCTTGACACATCAAAGACAAGCAAGCCTGAGATTGACCGCACCAGCAGCCCAGAAGTAACGAGACCAAGCAAGAAGCCAGAAATCGATACTTCTAAGACGAGCAAACCCGAGATTGACAATCCGAGCCGTCCAGTGGTGGACAAGACCAACAGCGAGTTGGATACAGGTAAGCCCGTGAAGCCGGAGGTCAGCCAAGCTCGTCCGAGCGAGGTGGTGTCACCAAACAGCCGTCCGAAAGAAGTGGACGTGACCAAGAAGCCCGACATCGAAGTGACTCGCCCAGCCGAAGTCAATCCGACCAAGGTTAAGCCAGAAATGGAAACCAAGGTCCAACCAGACATAGACGCAGCTGCGGCTAGTGCCAGTGCCGTTCCGAAAGTCAAGGCGCAAGAACCCGACCTCCCCAAAGCCGGACAACCTGAAGTCACCCCTGATGCCGACAAGAAGGTGTAGAAGCCAGAAGAGGTGGATACCGAAGCCACTAAGGCTGGGAAGGTTGAGGAGGAAGATACAAATTGGGGCCCAGATGAAATTTCGCGTTTACGAGAGGATTGGGGAGTTCCAGAAACTGACACACTTGCTGTTGTAAAAACAGATATAGAAGGTCTAGAAGACATAGTATTTAAAGGAGGCTCTCCAAGAGTTAGAAAAGAAGCTGGTCTAGATGATTTAGATGTGTTAAAAAACCAGATAGAGCGATTAAAAAGTTCTGGTAAAATTGCGTCTGCGACTCGTCATGCCGAGGAAGATGTGGCAAATGAGTTCGTTGAAGCTGTGGAAAAAGCAGGTTTATCAAACGAAGAAGTTAAAGGAGTCTTACACTTGTATCAATCAAATCCAAGTGGAGTATGTCCTACTTATTTAAGTGGTTTAGGTAATCCCGATAAGGCATCTGGAGTAATAAAACAACTAAGTGAAAGATACCCAAATTTAAAGATAAAAGTATCTTCCAATCAAGTTGAAGGTGTCCGAGTGACAGGAAGATCAAACTTTACTGTTCAAAACGGGAAATATGTTGATTGAGGTGAAAAATGGAAAATTATAAATTAGCAAACTTCATGCAAATCTTGACGGAGTGTTTACCGTCATATTTGAAGAAAAAGGAAGATATTGTTTTTGTCAAAAAGACGCTTGAGATGACGCAAGATTTTCTTTTGGATAAAGAAACGGTGTCTCCTGACGCTTTATATGACCGCTTGGAAAATATAAACGAGGAAGATATTCTTACTTATTTTGACCTTGACAAAGAAAGTGCTCCGTCAGTCTGGGTCTGCATAGCAGACTTTGTGGCTTATATCTGTAAATTAAGCTACGACGAAAGTGGCGAAAAGTATCTACCCGAGACGATTGAAGCGGTGGATGAAGCGACCTTAACAGAGTTTTTTACTCAGTACAAGGAAAATCTTTCTCTGTTTTCAGATTTGTCAGTGGCGGCTACGACTGCTTTGCAGGAGAAAGAAGTTGATTTGACAGACGAAGCTGTTCATACCTATTATGTACAGTTGTTTGGAGATGATAAATAATCATGGAGCTAAAACTTGATTGTTAAAACAAGTTCTGCTTGATATTGACTTCATCAACCGCTATGAGGCCTTATCAAAAGAATATAGTCCGGAGAAATTAAGAAATAAAACACCGTTAAAATATCTTGACGGTGAGTTAGTTATGGATATGATTTCAGAGGCTGGCTATATTCCCGGTTTTTGACCCCAAAGAGAAATTTTTTTAAATTTTATGAAAAAGATAGAAGATTATCGGTTCGGTCTGCATATTGTACTTTATACTGGAACAGTAGAGCTCATTTGGGCTGTTAAAGATAAAGAAAAATCAATTGCAGGCATGCCGTGGGGAAATTTATTCCAGATTGATGATTGATCCAGACTATCGTATCAAAATGCCCAATTTCAGTGACTACGACGAATTGGAAGATATTTTTAAAAACAGCTTTTACGATTTATGAGGATTTCAAACAAGTCTTTTAGAAGTCGCAGAAGTAAAATAGAGGTCAAAAGAGGCAATCGTCCTCTTTTTTTGCTATACTGGTATCAGCGGGGTGGAGTAGATGATAGATAAAAATAGATTTTTTTAAAACAAATATACATTAAATGAACACCAAGTTGAAATTTTTTGACAGGTGTTGATAGTAATGTTCAAGAACTTCCTAAATTATGGCAAGATATTCTAGCCATATCAGAACGTCAAGAACGCGTGAAACAAGTTTTACAATATTGGCAGCAAAAAATAGGGAAATACCTTATAAATACAACTTCTTATCTGTCTGAATATTTATATGACGTTGAAGTTATGAAAATCGGTCAAGATTTTTATTTGCTTTATACAGTAGTTGGTAGAAGACACAAAGTCATGTATTACGCTGGAGGAAATCCTAATAAAACAAAAGCGGCTTTAAATTCTATAGGGCAGTCTTTCGTTTCGCAGCTACCTGAAAGTTTAAAGAAATTTTATTTTGAACTACACGATGGCTTTTACTATTATCCAAGTCGTAGTATGGGACTTGAAGCTACACAGTCTATCATGAGATTGGCAGATGAAGAGTGGGGGATTTTGGAAGATGGTGCTCCTGTTCCTATTGATTTATCTTCTAGTTATTCATTCTTTACGAATGGTATGGGAAGATATGTTGTTTTGGATTTATCAGAGGCAATCCTCTTTCTGAAGCAGTTTTATGGATTCTTCTGCTCCTGCTCGTTATCATTTAGACTTTTGGGCTATTGTTGATGAGTGGATAACGATAGGGTTTGATGGTTAATTTATATTCATAAAAAAGAGGACAATCGTCCTCTTTTTGTTATACTGGAAAGTGTAGGGGAACAAAAATGGAAATTTTTAAACAAGTACATTGACAATCCAATCCGAGATTAACAACTCAAGCCGAGCGAGGTGGCGTCACCAAACAGTCGTCCAAAAGAAGTGGATGTGACCAAGAAGCCAGACATCGAAACCAGTCGTCCGGCCGAAGTCAATCCGACCAAGGTTAAGCCAGAAATGGAAACCAAGGTCAAACCAGACATTGACGCAGCGGCAGCTAGTGCTAGTGCCGTTCCGAAGGTCAAGGCGCAAGAGCCCGACCTACCCAAAGCCGGACAACCCGAAGTCACTCCTGATGCCGGCAAGAAGGTGCAGAAGCCAGAAGAGGTGGATACCGAAGCAACTAAGGCTGGTATAGGAATGTCGGAAGATGCAAATTATGCACAAAAGACATATGGTCACTCGTTCAGTCAAGAAGGACAGAAAATATATTCTGAATTAGCAGGGGAACCTATAAAAACAATTGATGATTTAGTTGATGCAATAAAATCGGGTAAAATAGATATTAAAGACTTACCGGTTGAATATATCAATCGTGATGGAAATACTTTTGATGAATACTCGTACATCACAGGCTTTAACTCAATCAGGTATTCCTAGGAGTGATTGGCATACGATTGATAGGACGGGAGAAAAGTTACACGAGACTTTGCTTGACGGACAACTACAAAGAAACAAACTCACTTCAGAAGGTATTAAAGAAGTTAGACCAAGTAACAGAAAAAGGATAATAAATATGACATACAAAACAGAATATGTTTTTACCTATGTTTTCTTCAAATTTAGAAAAAGAGCCTGAAATTCAGATAACAGGTTTGGAGGTTTGCAATTCGGATTTCAGGTTATGATGATGAGGAACAATTTAGTGAAGTTCTACTAAAATTTCAATCAGTCTTGGAATTTACTCGGACATCCTCAAAATTTGGAATAACAGAGGGTTCTTATGATACGAGTCATTAAAAATTGAAAATTCTAAAAAGATTAGCGGAGTTAAAAAGAAACAAATGAAAGGGACTATGCGTTTTTGGTCTCCTAATCATTATGCTTTTTACCTAGACGGCTCAGGTTTCTTTCAAATAATTGCTGATAGTTTTGAGGTGGAAAGGCTTGTTTGATTATACAAAAACTTAGTAGAGAAGTATCCTATATATTAAGACATAATCCAGATAAATATGGTATAAAAGCTGGACTCGGAGGGGTGGTGTTCAGTTGATGATTTAATACATAAATTATCAGAAACTCCCTTTATGGAAAGGACTTACAAGAGATGACCTTGAAACAATGATAGAACTATCTGACAAAAAGCGTCATGAAATAAAAGGTGAAAAGATTAGGGCTTTTTATGGACATTCAATAAAAGACAAATTATCTAAAACAGCCAATAAACCACCGAAAGTTTTATACCATGGAACAGTTCAAAGATTTTTAAATCAGATTTTACAAACTGGGCTAATTCCAAAAGAAAGGCAGTATGTTCATTTGTCTTCTGATGTGAGTACAGCAAAGCAGGTAGCTTTGAGAAGAGATGACAGAGCTATCATTTTAGAAGTTGCTGCCCAGTCTGCTTTGGGAAAATGGTGTAAAAATTTTATATTGGGAATGAAGATATATGGCTTTCTGAGCCAATTCCTAGTGAGTATATTTCTATTATTGAGGATAAATAATCTTTTTATGACTAGAAATAGAAAGAAAGGGGAAAAGAATGTCCGATAAATCAATGAAAATGACAATGATGACAGAACAATTTGAAAAGGGCGATAGTGGAGAAACAGTAGAGGGGATTACTCTCATTGTTGACGGTGTTGTCAAAGACGTGACAGATATTCTTAAGGAAACAAAAAGGATATAATTCAACCTTAGACTTAATTCAAGATGCTATTGTTCGTGGATTGGCTGAAAATCAGGGAGTCATAGTTTTATTTAAGAGGACGTTAGTCCTCTTTTGTTATACTGGAAAGTGTAGAGACAAAATGGAAATTTTTAAAACAAGTACATTGACAATCCAATCCGAGATTAACAACTCAAGCCGAGCGAGGTGGCGTCACCAAACAGTCGTCCAAAAGAAGTGGATGTGAGCAAGAAGCCAGACATCGAAACCAGTCGTCCGGCCGAAGTCAATCCGACCAAGGTTAAACCGAAATGGGAACCAAGGTCAAATCGGACATTGACGCTGCGGCAGCTAGTGCTAGTGCCGTTCCGAAGGTCAAGGCGCAAGAACCCGACCTCCCCAAAGCCGGACAACCCGAAGTCACCCCTGATGCCGGCAAGAAGGTGCAGAAGCCAGAAGAAGTGGATAATCCAAATAGCGATAAAGGAATATCACAACAGACACCTAGAGTTATCCCTGGGCAAGATTGAGTTGTAACAGGCGGTAGTTCAACTAAACTAGGTAAAAAATATGATGGAAGATATGGGGCTTAGTAGGGGGCAAAAATGGACTGGTTATCAAGCCTAACACATCATTCCGGCAGATATGGCTGATCACCCTGTTATACAAAAATGGGTATGGATTTGGATGATGCAAGTAATGGGAAATTTTTGCTTGTGCCAGATTCGGTAGATACTACAAGTGTTAGTCCATTATCAAGACATAGAGGTTATCACTCCACGTATAATGAATTTGTTCGTGCACAGTTAGATAATATTGATGTAAATCAATCTCCTGCAATGTTGCAAAAAGAGGTTAAAGAGTTACAAAGAAAATTAGGCATACTGCAAGATAGGGTCTGCCTTTTATATCCTAAATTTGGCGCAACCACCGAACTTTGGGAAAGATTTATGAAAAATTTAGACTAATTATTAAAGAATGATTTTATGACTAATAACATGAAAATTTTTAACAAATATTCTATTCTCTGAAGACATAACAAGAGCACTAGAACAAGTTCAAAGTATAAATAGCTCCGAACAACTGTTCATCTTGCTAGACAATTATAACTGGGACAATGGCTTTTGACCTTCCGCAAGCGGTACTTGACAATCCTGCTTGTACTAACGCTGTAGCGCTACTGGCATTTGATAGAGCGGACGGCTACCGTTTCCTTTTCGAGGGTTCGGAGAATATTCTCGCCAGTTTGGCAAGACTTTGTGACGTCTTTATATAAAGATTTATGTGAGAACAAATTTCCTGACGGAGAGCTTGGTTATTTGCCTGAACTTAGTAAAGTGCAGAAATTTAGTTGAAAAACAACATCCAGATTTACCGACGATATTTCTAGACGGAGTTGACGGAGAGCATGTCCGTGTAACTTTATAAAAGTAGGCTATATATCGTATTATATTTGGGAAATGGAAGAAAATAGACGATTGATTATTTTTAAATGACACTTTCGGGAAAGAGGGTCAGATGAGGAAATTGCTGGGCTTACGATTTTGGTGGACGGCACGATTAAAATCGCTTTTGACAAAATTCAAGCCATGCGTCAGTAGGACAATACGCTGGCAAGAAGGTGCAGAAGCCAGAAGAGGTGGATACCGAAGCCAATAAGGCTGGGAATAACGGTGAGACATCAGATTTAAAGACTAAATTTGAATCGAAAGTTCAAGAAATTCGTCAATCAATGCCAAATTCTGCCTTAAGAAACCGAGGTAACATGGCAATTGCAGATGTTCAAATTGAAGGGATGAAGTCAGAATTTGTGGCTCATAGTAGGATTCATTCCGATACAAGTAAAGGGGCGGATGTTGCTGACTTCTCAATGAGCAAAGAGGATAAAATATTCACAACATATGTTGAAGATAAGTTACCTAGATTCAATGATACAGAAGCTAAGATATTAGAAGATATAGCTTCACAAATTACAGACCCTCAAATTAAAGGGAAAATAACTCTCTTTACGGAACTTCCTCCCTGTGATAGCTGTAGTGATATTATTGAAGAATTCAAAAGGATGTTTCCTAACATCCAAGTTGATGTATTATGGAAATGAGGTTTTTAAATGACGGATTATAAAGAAACAAAAGAAATGACTATAGAAAGTTTTCAAGATTTTACAGAAGAAGGTTTTACAACAAGTCAAGCACTTGCTGCCGCTCTTGAAGATTGCGCCGTATTTATGAAAAAAAGCGAAACTAACTTTACCGGTGCTACCATAGCTTTGTCTTTGATTGGTTTAGATAATGGCTTGTTTCCAGATTATTTAGAGTATTTGCTGAAAAAGTGGAGAAACTGTCTTTATCTGATGATATAAAAAGGACATGGATAAAGTAAATACTCATGCTTACAGCAGGTGATTTTTCGGTTGAGGAAGACCCCAAATATTTAGAACAGGTAAAGTTGATTTTTGATGAATAGTGTAATAGTAATAAGTTCTAAAAATTAAAAAGAAAAATTGAAAGAGCTAAGGGGATGTGGCGAATGCCCAGAGAGACGGGAAGTCTTAATCAAGGGTGCCATTCCACCAGAGTATTTTTCATTTTATCGAATAGAAGGATAAACTAATGAACGAACAAGAAATTCATCATTTACTTTTACGACATTCCAGAGAATGTTGATTATACGGATATTCAGCAGGAGCTGGATTTAGAAGATGTTCCTAAAAGAAAGAGTTGATAAATTACGAGATTTACTCCATTCAGATGATTTGGCAGTGCGTTTTGATGCTGCATTGCTATTGACAAATTGGGGGTGGAAGACGGTCTGAATACTTTGATAGACTTGTTTGAGAAAAGGAGAAACGAAGGGATTTATCCCTCATCATCTACATCCTTATGATGACACCAACAAACATATTTTTAGATGCGTTAATTGGCTATTAAGCGAGTCAAACTGATTTACATAAAGAACAAGAAGCTCGTAAAAGGATATATCCTACGATTATTTCAATCATTAAGCAAGCAGTACATTCATCTTATAGTATTGCGCAAATTGGTTTTTAATAAAAAGATTTAGATATTCATAAAGAAGTTTATCAGAATATATCCCAGTTTTAGAGGACTTTTTGACAGCTATTATTGACGATAAAGAGAGGAACTATTGGCGCATTCATGACGCTCTTAAGTTGCTTTTTAGAGGTGGATGAACCTTTTGTTCAGAAAATCTTGACTGAAAAAGGCAAAACATTGGCTGATTTTGGCTTAGATGGAGAAGAAAAATGACTGAAATTAAATTTTATCGAGTAAATGATGCTTATGGCTATCTGTCGAATTTCGCTCCCTACCCTTTTGAGATAAATGGACTAATCTGGTCAACTTCGAGACATTATTTTTCAAGCTCAAAAGTTTTTGGACAAAGCTATTCAAGAAAAAAATTCGCCGCTTGAAGTCACCAATGGACGCTGCTTTAGAGGGGCGCAATCGAGAAAAATCCCTTGCGTTCGGACTGGGAAGTGGTAAAGGATGACATCATGAGGTTAGCTGTTTTGAAAAATTCCGCCAGAATCCTGCAATTGAGAGAGCTAATAGCGACTGGGCATGCTACTTTGATTGAACATACGAAAAATGATAACTACTGGGACGGATAATGGTGACGGGACTGGTAAAAATATGCTGGGAATTATTCTCATGGAAACGAGAAAAAGGCTGAAAAGCAGAATAATGGAAATAGATCCACAAGTCAAGCAGGCTCTGCTTTAATATTGACTTTATCAAACGCTATGAGGCTTTATCGAAAGAGTATGATTTAGAAAGATTTGGTGATAAAACTCGATTGA
>BNJU01000103.1_pt1 | contig 11505 bp, 18 predicted proteins | sample 8539281 | NCBI WGS metagenome assembly BNJU01 (sample SAMD00202456, study PRJDB9452) | human saliva metagenome | isolation source: human saliva | place: Japan
GGCATAATTTCTAATTGAATACTTTAACAACCTCTGTAGCATATGCTGTTACAGAGGTTGTTTTAATTATCGCCTAAATTGACTTCTTTTTATATCAAAAATATTGGTTAGTGAAAAATCACACTAAATCCTATTAAAACATAATAAAACATAGTAAAAACATAGTAAAACATAATCTTTTGTATTGAGTGGTTAAATTTAGTATGATACTATATCAATATATGAAAGAGGTGGTTGTTATGGCAGTTGAACGTTGGGTATCAATGGATGAAATTTGTGATCATATGGGCGTAAGTAGAGATACAATAAAAATGATAAAATTACAGAACATGCCTGCTTATAAATTTGATAGAAAATGGAAGTTTAAAATAAGTGAAGTAGATACTTGGTTACATGAAACATATTGCTTAAATAGTAGGAATGAGGGTAAGTAAATGTTGAAAACAATTGACTTATTTGCGGGTGCTGGAGGATTAAGCTTTGATTTGAAATGACTGGAAAGTTTAAGGTATTAGTCATGGGCTGAAATTAATAAAAAAATGCACAAGCCACATACAAAAAAAATATTGTTAAAGGTAAACCTACATTTACAATGATTAACGATATCAACGGATATGATTTTTGTGGAATTAAATGAAAAATTAGGTGGTATTGATATAGTAATAGGTGGCCCTCCATGTCAAGGCTTTTTCAAATGCTAATAGACAGAAAAAAATCATTTAATTAGTATGAATAATAGTTTAGTTAAAGAGTTTTTTTAGAGCTATAAAAAGAAATCAAACCTAAAGCATTTGTAATGGAAAATGTGAGTATGCTTTAGATCTGATACTCACAGATTTTATGAATCAATCAGTGATAATGAAGAGATAGATGCGTTAATTGAGGCTGGATTTGATATTCCTAAAAAGATTAGATTCTCTATTTATAACAAATGAAAAAAATTCGAGAACATTGATTATACAATGATTGATAATATATGCCTTAACAGATTTTTTTAATTCCAATTGAGATTTTTTTAAATTATTAAATATACTATATAAGAATTTATCAAATGAAAGAAGAGTAGTGCGGTTTTTGGAGAAAAAAATAGGTTGGGGTTAATTAGACGAATTACAACTTTTCTTGATGAAGATATAGATGATTCTCTTAAATTTAGATTACAAGCTATTTGTGATTCACTAACTAATGATTATTTTGAGAATGAATTAAACTCTATTGGGTATATTGTTAATCTTCAGAAAGTAATTCATACTATACAGGAGATAAAGAATAATGGATTGATAGGTAAATTTGAAATTAATGGGGATTCTCAGTTAATATTTAAGGTGAACTCATATTCTGTAATAGATTATATAAATGCTATTTTTAGGTGGTGAATATAGTCAAATAGGTTCAACTGTTAATGCGGAATGGTTTGGGGTACCTCAAACTCGTAGACGATATATAGTTATAGGTATTAGAAAGGATTTATATCCTAATATAAACCCATCACTTCCTGGAAATCCTGATACTTTAAATATAAACACTGTAGAAGATGCGATAATGGATTTAGTTTCTTATGAAGCGGGCTATGAAAAAGATTATAAAGAGATCCCGTATAACTCTGATGATATTCTAAGTGATTATGCTAATATAATGAGACAGGGCAGTAAAAACAGTTAAAAACCATATAACTACAAAAACCTCTGAACTGGTATTGAAACGTTTTGAAGCAATTAAACCTGGTCAAAATTTTCATAGTCTTTCTGAAAATATGAAAAATACATATACAAGACCTGAAAGAACTCAAAATACAATTTATTTACGACTTAAATTAAATGAACCTTCAGGTACAGTTGTTAATGTAAGAAAATCTATGTGGATTCATCCTATTTTTAAATCGAGGTCTAACAGTTAGAGAGGCTGCAAGACTACAATCATTCCCTGATAAATTTGGATTTATAGGAACTAAAGATTCACAATTTCAACAGGTAGGAAATGCAGTTCCACCATTATTAGCGAAAGCTATCGCACAGCAAATATTAAATTACATATTATAAAGTCAAAATAATATCCATCAAATTAATAATATTTGATGGATATTATTTTTATTTTTATAATATATGAAAAATATTACTGTAGTTGTATTTGAATATATATAATATATATGTTATATTTTTGTTATAAGTTTCGTTAAAAAGGATTGTTATAGAAATGAAAAAAAGATAAAGAGTCAAAAAGAGATAAATTTGTTAGATTAGCAGAGGCAAGAACTAATAAAATTATTGACATGTCTGCAGTTACTAGGAATTGTTCAAATACAAGTACATACAGTTACACACAATCCGATGTTGATAAAATCTTTAGTACTATAGAGTTAGAGGTAAGGGAAGTTAAAAAGAAATTTAATAAAACTGAAAGTAAAAAAAATGCTCGTTTTTCTTTAGATTAAAGGGGGATTAATTAATGAATAAGATGACGGCTATACCTCAAAATTACAAGAATAATGTTGAATGGATTTTAGGAGCCTATGAAGATGCTGGTGTAACATTTCCAAATGGCTTTCAAAAGGATGCAATTCAAAATGCAGTGGGCGCACGAAAAACAAATAAATGGAAGAATTGGTCTTGCAATATATCTATTTGTAAAACTGATAAAGGCGAATTTGTTATAGTAGAAGATTCAGGGACTATGGGGTTAACTGGGGAGAATATTCCGGCTGAAGAGATTAATAAATTAATGGCATCAGGTGAAACTCTTGATTCGACACAACGTTTAGCACGATTTACCTCAATGTTTAACTCTGGCGGTAATACTACAGGGGGAGGTTTGTTCGGGGCCGGAAAGAGTGTTTATTCAGTGGCATCAGATATGTATACATATTATTTTGACTCGTTAAGAGAAGATGGGTTATATGTTGCGAATATGAATAAGTGTGGGCAGGTTCAATCTGTAGCACTTGAAAAATGATGAAGCCAAAAAAATTTTATTTATGATTTTTACTGGGCTTAATCCAAAACAAACTGTAGGTACTCGTATAATTATAGAATCGCCTAAAAAAAGAATTAGTTGAATCTATATTAAATGGAGATATAATCTCATATTCAAGAATCTTGGTGGCTAATAATTAAAAAGATTAGATGAGACTGCTTCGATATCTGTAAACAGTAAAAATGTTAAAGTGCCATCGGAACCTTTTTAATGTTGAACATATTTTTTGAGTTACAAAATCCTGAAAAATATATGGACGGTTATAGAGTAAAACATTTTGGATTATATGTTTCTGACACTAAAGATACTATGTGGCATGGAATTTCTTATTATAGAAAAAGGAATGAAAATTAGGAAATTGATTTGAAAGATATTCCTGATAAAAATAAGAAATAGATTTTGGGGATTTGTTGAAGTAGATGAAGAATGGGAAGAAGGGCTTTCTGAGATAGAGGATAGAGTTCATTTTGGTGTTAGTAAAGGTAGTAAGAATTCTAAGACATATCAAAATCTAAAGGGCTTTTGTAATCAAAAAGTTCAATCACTGCTTATTAAATGGGGATACATTAAAAAAATAAGGAATATGAGGATAAAAAGCTAAAAGATAGTCTCAGTAAAATTGCTGAAGAGCTACAGGATTTATTTGGTAAATTAGGATACGAAGATCTCAGGTATAGGCCCTAAAAAGCCTGACTTTAATGTACGTTGGCAAGATATTAAATATCCTGTTAAGGATAGTGAGCAGGTTACTAGTGGTGATGAAATTAAGTTTTCTATGAGAATTACAAGTTCATATACAATTGATAAAAAAATTTGTGTATTCCATATATATCTTAAATCCTAATTCAGGAGAAATTGTCTCACATATAGCTAAAGATGAAATAACTATTAAATCTGGGAATATATTTAAAAAGATTTTTTTCTCATATTGTAAACTCTAATAACTCAAAGCGATATTCTGAGAATAGAATTATACTATCTGTAAAGGCTATAGGTAGTGGTAAAGAAAAAAAGAAAGAACTACCATATTTTTATGATATTAATAAACCTAATAATACTAGGGAGTCAGTTAGTCTTTCGTTACATGAATGTACATTTCCTATAGAAGGTAGCCGTAGAGTAAATTTCGATGATTCAATTACAAATGTTTGTTATAGAATTGAGAATAAAAAGAAATTATACATTGAATTATAAACTTAATATTAGTATTCACAATGTAATGGATAATGCTTCTAAGATTACTGATGTTGGTTCGTTTTTCCGGAATATTAAATCCATTCGAAGAAATTTTTTTACACCCTATATAGATCATATTACTTTTACACGTAATGTTTATGAGAAATATTTAAATGAGGGAATCATACAATTAAGAGCTAGATTAATTGCTAATGAGGACGATGAACAGTTTGAAAAAGGTGATAAAATTACTTCATATAATTTAAATATTTATTTGAATATGGATGATAAGAATGGACAAAATGATGCATTTGAAGTCCAAAGTATCGATGCTCCTGAAAATTATAAACGTGCATGGAATCAGCCTGGTGCAAATCGAACAATATATTTAAATATAGGACATGCACTTATCATAATATGGAGGCATACCCTGATTTACAGATGGCATATCTTCGTGAGCAAATGTTAAAACAATATGTATTGCTATATTTATCTGAAGGTAGATATGATATGTTTGGTGATATAGATAATAATTTTTTTAAACTTAGAACCTCAAGAGGCCGCAGAACAAGTTCTTGAAAAAAATTGAAAAGATTTATCATAAAAGTCTAGAGTAGGTGTTGCAAATGGGACATATAGTTAGGTTGGTGGATGGACATCTTGTATATGATGGATTACTGTCATCACAAGAGAAAGCTACTGTTGATGAGATTTTAGAAACACTCCAAAAAAAGAAATACCTGTTATTGAAGAAGATTTATTTCAAGAATATGGTAAAAATGTATTATACAAATATAATTTAGGCCTATTTCTTGGTGAACTATTAGAACGATATAAAATATCCGTAGCAGATCGTCGAAGATTTTGGGATGAAATTAAAACTTTAGCTACTAAGGAAAATCGGAAAAGAAATGAAGGAGCTAAGTCTGTAACAAGAAGTTTTTATCAACAATGTTATATCTTAGCACAGCAAGAAGTAGAGGTTGTTCAAAAGCTGAGCTGGCGTCAATGGCAAGATATTTTAGATCGAGTGGGGAATAGGGAGGACTCCCGTATATTTGAGTGGATAAAAAGTTTGGATGAAAAAATCCGAGAAGATGATTGGCGAGAGTTTGAAAAAGCATTGCATCTTTATTTAAAAGATAAAGATACAAGTGTATTTAGTCAATCTGAGCTATTTGAAATATATGATTCCATTATGCTTATGTGCAAAAATGGAGACAACACTTTTAAAGTGTTCGAGGTTAGTCATCCAAAATCTGCAAAAATTAAATCTAAGGCAATGTGGGCAAAAAAATACTATAAATTATGCTTTAAGAAAAAAAAGGAAGAACGCTTAAGAATTATTACAGATGAAATATGTGATATAGCATTCAAAAGAACTTATGGAGTATTAATATATCTTGTGAAATTTGTATTGATACTGACGAAAAAAATGCCTATGAAATTATAGATAATATATGGCGTATTGATACTGAGGTTAGACATATCTTTTAATTGAATAAATGAAAACTCTATGTGCATTATTCTATAGCGGCAAATATTAACTGGTTTGCTGTGATGGTCATACTTTAACAATTTGGTATATCTATGTTAGTATATAAAGGCTAGTTAATATGTAACTTCTTTAAGTAAGAGTTAGGAGGATATAATATGAAAGTTCTAATCGTAAATGGTAGTAGTCATGTGAATGGCACAACTATGCAAGCTATACAAGAGGTACAAAAGGTATTTAGCGAGGCTAATGTAGATACAGAGGTCATTCAGCTTGGCAATAAACCTATTCGTGATTGCATTCAATGTGGCTATTGTTTTGAACATGGTGAATGTGTATTTAAGGATGATGATGTAAATGCATTTGTAGAAAAAGCAAAGAATGCGGATGGATTTATTTTTGCAACTCCTGTATACTATGCGCATCCAAGTGGACGAATTTTAACCTTTTTAGATCGTGTATTTTTCAGTGCAGAAAATATAACACCAAATCCATTTGCCTTTAAACCGGGTGCATCCATTGCGGTAGCTCGCCGCGGCGGTACAACGGCATCTTTTGATGTACTTAATAAATATTTTGGTATTTCTCAAATGCCGATTGCGGGTTCTACATATTGGAATATTAGCCACGGCCTAGTGGCTGAAGATGCTAAGCAAGATGAAGAAGGTATGCAAACTATGCGTAACTTGGCTCGTAATATGATCTGGATGATGCGTAGTTTTGCTGTAGCTAAGGAGCAAGGTGTGCCATATCCAGATACAGAGAAAAATGTATCTACGAACTTTGTACGTTAATAACTCGGCGCTTGGTGTGGTGTTAAAGGAGATATAATGGTTAATGTTTTATTTATCTGTCACGGCAATATTTGTCGTTCTACCATGGCAGAGTTTTATATGAAGCATATCGTTAACAAGGCAGGTCTGGCTAATTCTATTTATATAGAATCTGCGGCCACATCTCGTGAGGAGATTGGAAACGATACCCATTATGGAACTAAACAAAAATTAGATGAAATGGGGATTCCTTATGCTCCTCGTAAGGCCCGTCAAGCGACCGTTAATGATTACCATGAATTTGATTACCTCATCATCATGGATGAAAATAATGCACGGAACTTGTATCGCATTATCGGTGATGATGTAGCGCATAAGGTGCATAAGGCTATGACCTTTGTTGGTGAAAGCCGAGATGTAAAGGATCCTTGGTATACGGGAAATTTTGACGAAACCTATGACGATGTAAGTCGTAGCTGCGATGCACTCTTGCAGGTCATTAAAAATAATATGTAAAATATACGCCTCTATTATTAGTTCTTCGATTAGCTAATGATAGTGGCGTATATTATATGTCCCTGTGCTAATATACTTTATACTATCGAAGCATGCTGTAATATGGTATAATTCTTTAGTACACATGCGCCTATAGCTCAGGGGATAGAGCGCCGGTCTCGGAACCGGGTGCGCAGGTTCGAATCCTGCTAGGTGCATCAAATAAAAGGCTTCTCGAAATGTCGAGAAGCCTTTTTGTATATATCGTTAAAGGTAAATCCATCGTTTAGAGAGACATAATTTACTATCTATATTTATTACACTGAATTCCTCTGGATCTAAATTCCTTCATGAGTAATTCTATTGATTTATCAATGATTTCTTCACTTGTTATATATACCATCTTTTTGTAATAGACAGTACCATCAAATTCTATCCAACGGCTTGTTTTACCATTTATTTTGCAAATCTTCATTCTGCCCTGACCAGCTTCCCATGTCGCGGAATTTCTTGCCTTTAGAAAAACGCACTTCGCGAATATCTTTTAATTTATAGGTTCTTCTTACTAATCCAATGCCTATAGAGACTTGATCATCTGTAAAATAAAAAGAAGTTTATAACGTTCTTCAGGAGGCATGGATCTAATGATGGATAAGTTATATGTAGCAAAGACTACAGCAATACCGACTAATACAAAGATTAGTATTATTATATATTTTTCCATATTTTCAACTCCTTCTTTTCTCTATTATAATAAATATAAGTAATGTGTGAAATAATTTTGATAGTTAATATGAAACGGCATTGGTATTTATTAATAGGAGAGAAATGAATGGACACACATGCACGAACCGCAAAATGGAGTAAAGGCATATCTGAGATGGATGTATTGTCCTTGGCGGAGAAGGAAATCGTTTGTAATAAGGTAGCAAAACAATTATTCGTTATCTGTGTTACTATAGCTACTTTAATACTGATTGCTATTATAGCTGGTATGTTTGAATATCCATGGCTTCTAGATTATATGACGGATACGGAGAATACAGTAAATCAAAATCTAAGTACTGCTCATTCCCAAGCAGGTCGGGCAGGTGGTACGATGGCTAGTTTACCTCGTATGCTACCAGTATTGGCGGCTATGTTGATACCTACAATGGCAGTGTTCTACATTATTAAAAAGCCTCTGCTCAAAAGGGAAACAAGAACATTCGTAGAAAAGAAATTAGCAGCTGATTCCAGTACTGAAGATGTGCTGACATCTGTATATTGGGCTTTTTCAAATCAAGAGTATATGAGTAATGATGCTTTCACCAAGGATATTATGAATTATATTGAGGATAATAAAGCGAATTGGAATCCGAATGGGTTTGCTGTTAATGCTCACAAGGTATGTATTGTTTATGAAGCTTTTATTACAGGTTCTGAACAGCTACGAATCAATGAACATATTGTTGATATAACTGATTTAGATGAAGATAACCGAATTGATGGTGTATTTCAAACTGATATTAAATTCGAATTAAGCGCAGAGAATAGAAGATATTTTACTAATGTAGAATTATTAAGAAAAATTCATAATCAATTGGCTAATAAAAATAGTAGATGGATTAGATTCTTTTGAAGGATTAGAATATGTAGAAACAATAAATACTGTTCCAGTATATCGAGTTATGATGGAGATTGATCGATTTATATAACTTCATGAATGAAACTTCATATCAGTTATATATTTGATATGGTATAATGTTACCAAATTATTCATGTTGTTCATGTTAGTTTGGTTTTACGTTATAGTGTTACAGAAATGGAGAGAGGATTATATGAGTTCATTAATATTTCTGCTGATATTAGCGCTTGTGATTTTCTTTATTAAGCAATATAATACATTGCAAAAATTAACTGTAGAAATTAAAGAAGCTCGCGCTAATATTATCGTAGCCTATGAGAAAAAGGTAGCTATTATCAATCAATATTCTGGTTTAGTTGATGAATATGGCGATTATGAGAAATCTATTCAATTAAAGGTGTCTGATAATTTCCTAGAAATGGCACGTGCAACGGCGAAAGCTGTTCAAAATATTACGGCCTTAGCAAATCAATTTCCAGAATTAAAAGCAGATTCTCAATATGGTAAATTCTTGGAAGCGATTAGTGCGAATGAAACATTCATTTCTAATAAACGCGAAATTTATAATTTCCAAGTAAAAGAATACAACAGTGCTATTGCGCAAATTCCCATGGTATTCGTAGCTGCTATGTTGGGCTTTAAACAAGCGCCGTTCTTTGATCCTAAGAATGAAGATGCTCTTGCAGCATTCAGTGGTGCAGATCCTGAAGCTATCAAAAACCTAGCTAAAGAAGGTACAGATAAACTTAGAGATACATTCGACAGAAAACCTGCTGAATTTAAACCTCAAGATAAACCTGAACAATCTGAACAACCAACTAGTGTAGAAGAATTAGAACAACAAGTTTTTAAAAACAAAATGAGCTTTGGCAAACCTGTAGATACAGAAGAAACTAAGCAAGACGATAAAAATAATTTATCTAACTATAAGGGCTATACCTTATGCAATGTATTGCATGTGGGTATAGTCCTTTTGATGATTATTGGAAAATAATGAAATATATTGTTTTCTAATCATTGTGATAGCATAATGTGATTAGATTAGATTAGATTAGATTAGTAAATGTGACTATAGTAACACAAAAAAATTATTGAGAATAATATACAATACAATATAGTATCCATATACAAAATCTGAATCCGCCCATTTGGAATAATAGGGCTATATGGATATTGAGCTAACTATATTTACATTAGCATATACAGTATCAGAGTAGAGGATATAACATGAATAATACAATACAAGAGGTATCCGTTGATTTCCATGATTGGCGCGATGAACAAGAGGCTTGGAATAACCGGTCTAAATTTTTTGTAGAATTACATAGTCGAGCAGATCGTAAGGCACAGGTGACAGATTTTCTTGCATTTTTAAAGGACGAACATCTATTACCTTCAGCTGGTGGTACCGCTCTCGACATTGGTTGTGGTGTTGGTGATTATGCACTTGGATTAGCTAGAGAAGGTTACAAAACTACGGGAATTGATTTGTCCGATGGCATGATTCATGGTGCAAAACAACTGGCAGATAAAGAAGGCCTTGATGTGAGCCTATATATTGCACCATGGTCTGAAGAAACTAGGCAGAAATTAGGCTGGGATAAATCCTTTGATTTGGCGTATAGTATTTTTTGTCCTATCATGTTTGATGTAGAGAATATACGGGCCATGCATGATGCAAGCCATGATACATGTCTATGGATTGCGTTTAGTGAACGTATGGATGAAACGGTAGATATGTTGTCAGAACATTTCTTCGGACGAGATTCATTTCCGTGGGCTGGTAAGATGAAAGCATGTTTAGATGCCATTCATGAGATAGGTCATAATGTGAAAGTTACGTATAAAACTGTACCCGAAACAGAGGTTATGAGCCTTGATAAAGCGGTAGATTATTTCACGATGCGTCTCCACAATAATGAGTGGGGCACCATGGAAGATATGAAGCGAGAAATTAGACAACTCATTGAACCGCGTGCTATTGATGGTAAAATTCATAATAAGACAGTGGATACGGTTGCATGGGTATCTTGGTCGGTTAAATAGGAGGCATTATGACAGTAGAAGAAAAGCGTCAATTAGAACTCAAAACGATGCGTCAAATCATTGGCATCTATTGTCATGATAAACATCATACGCCAAAGGGCCAACTATGCGAAGATTGTGAAGAGGTATGGCAGTATGCACAGCATCGCATCGATGTATGCCCACACATGGAGCATAAGACGTTTTGTAGCGTATGTAAAACACATTGTTATGCGCCGACGTACCGAGGAAAAATCCGTGAAATCATGCGCTACGGTGGCCCGCGGATGTTACTACACTCTCCAATTCAGGTTGTTCGTCATATGTATTTAGAGTGGAAGGATAGAAAAAGGAGCCATATATCTCATGAAAACTGATATGATTGTAAGAACGGGAATATTTGTAGCGTTGACGGTTTTACTATCTTATATATTTGCTATTCACACTACCTTTATACATATCACTTTTGGATTTCTATCAACCGCTATATTTGCCATTCTTTATGGGCCGATGGCAGCTGGTATAATGGCTGCTATTGCCTGCTTTATAGGCATGGCTCTATTTGGACAAGGCGTATTCTTTCCCGGCTTTTATCGTATCTGAATTTCTTGTAGGCTATGTGTATGGACATTTTTTACATGGTCGTAATGTTACATTTAAACGATTACTTTTACCAGAAGCGATTGTGACAGTATGCATACATTTGCTATTGAATACACTGTGGCTGACAATATTTTTATAATAAAGCTGTATCCGCTATATTTGTTGGACGTCTTATTAAAAAAATATTATTTGTTTCCCTTAGAGATTGCATTGATTTTAATTGTGTATAAGGCAATCAGTAAATTTATAGTACCCAAAAAGCTATAACCCTATAACCTTTTATTATACTAAAATGCACCCCCTAACATTAGATGGTATGTTAGAGGTGCATTTTTTTAGGT
>BNJU01002955.1_pt1 | contig 11499 bp, 20 predicted proteins | sample 8539281 | NCBI WGS metagenome assembly BNJU01 (sample SAMD00202456, study PRJDB9452) | human saliva metagenome | isolation source: human saliva | place: Japan
GGTTGATCCTCACAGATATATTGATGAAGAAAGTGTGGAAAGCTTCTATGAGGGTACACTGTTGGGAGAAGAGTGTATGGGTTTTGTGAGATTAAACGGTAAGGCTATATATACTTCGAAGGAGCTGAAAGATGGGGGATTTTTAGAAATCGAGATGGGAAAAATTCTATGTATATTGATTATGCAGGAAATCATTATGGATGGGAAGAAAAAGGAGAGGAAGCTAAAAACATCCGTTATGATGAAGTAGAGTAAGAAATTTAAGATGTAGAATTAGAGTAATATAGGTAATACTTCTTTGTACATATATTTGTATTTGAGATATTGGGAGGTGGCATATGGGATCATCTGTAAAAATAAATAACCGTGTAGATATGAGTGGAAAAAAGGTGTCATTTAATGCTAAGGAAATAGAGAATAAAACACCAAATAAAAGAGCCGGTAACAGAAAATTCAACATGGAAAAAATGGCAAAAAACGCATTAGGCTCGATTCCATCCCGAGTTTTAGTAAATGGAAATTTGGAACAAAGAGTAGAAATGGATTTTTTGAAAATGGGACAAGGATCTATTCCTACAGTAGCAGGAAACCTGATTAAAACAGAGTTAAATAAATCAGGAGAAAAGGCTATGGGAATAAAAGATATAAATTATGTGCTGTATCATGATACAACAGGAGTGCGTACAGTAGCAAAAGCAACTGCTAGGAATGGAAATAGTTTATCAATTAATATAAAGAGGGCAGAGAGTAACGGATGGGTTAAAACCGAGATGGGCTGGATGTACAAAGAAAATGGAAAACTTGTAACAGGCTGGAAGCAGATAGACGGCAAGTGGTATTACTTTGAGTCTACCGGAGTTATGCAAACAGGCTGGAAACAGGTATCCGGAAAATGGTATTACTTGCATACAGACGGAGCCATGAGAACAGATTGGAAACAGATAGGTGGCAAGTGGTACTATTTCCATACAGACGGAGCTATGAGAACAGGTTGGAAACAGATAGGTGATAAATGGTACTATTTATATGAAGACGGTCATATGGCAAAGTCTGAAAAAATACAAGGGAAAGACGGGAAGGTTTATGATATTGATGAAAATGGGGTTTGCGTTTTATCATCAAGCCGGAGTATAGATGAAAAAATTGATGATTTTATGGAGGGAACTGCTGAGATAGGAAATTGGTATACTAAAAATATAACAACCTATTTAGGTGGAGAAATAGTAAATGGAGGTAGAACTAGGAGAGTAAAAAGTGTGAGTTAATAAACATATACATTGATGTTGGTGAGGATTAGCTCAGTGATTTGTTTCGGCGTGCTTGTGTAAATATGGAATACTCAACAAATACATGGTATGGATCTTTTGCTTTATAATAAGGATACTGCTGATAGAAATGATAAACTTATAAGTGCTTTAGTAGAATGCCGGATTTGTTTGGCATAAAAGATGATAAGTATATTCCAAAGAGGGGAGACATATTAGTACAGCATGAACATTATGGAAAAAGAGAATGTTAAAACATGTTGAGATAGTTGATCCATATGATGGAAAAGAGGCTCAAGTTTGGTCATGGGGATAAAGTTTATAAATCATGCTGGCACTAAGAACAAAAATCCGGACTATATGGTAGGACATCAGGATATTGGAGAATAGAAAAATGAGAAGAATTTTTATAGTAATAATACCATCAGTATGCACAAATATTCTGCTTTCCTGTGGTTTAGTAAGTGATGAGAAGTCTGTAGAACAAACTTCTGGATTTGAAAAGAACCAATATGAAGAGTTTGATAATAAGGTGATGGATTATCAGAATCAGATCTTGAGGAATCCTAAGTGGTTGATACAGACTTTGCATGTGTCTCATGGTGAGCCCAATATTTTAGGAAATGGAAGTGTACTGGATACTAAAGAAAAACAGGCAAAGTTTCTTGATATTTTTAAATGAAAAGGAATATGAAAATATCTTTAAAAACAGTTTAAAATTATGTTATTTTTTGAAGATGATAGAAAGTTTTATAAATATTGAGAATGCAGAGATTGTATTAAAAATGGCAGGTCATTGTCTACAGTAGAAGTATGGCAATACCTCTCACAAAAATTACAGTCAGTACATGGAATCTGAAGACATATTTGAAAATGCCGTTATATGCAAGAGAAGGAAGTGACAATTATATAGAATTTAGAGACTGGGAATTTATAGTAGAGGAAGATGGAAAAACTTACCGTAAGATACAAAATATATAATCCTTTTCTTATATGTATATAGAGAATGTAGACGTCAGACTTCATAAGAATGAGCAAAAGTATATTTGGTGGATATAGTGCAGACTACTTTAATGGTTACTCCAATAGAGTCTGAAAAACGACTTGTGAAAATGAGGAGCTTTTTCCGAAGTGATTGGGGTAAGTATAAAAACCCTATGACTATGGGAAAATCTATAGACGATTATATATTCAAGCTTGACGGTTCTCTTTATACCAAAATGCCTGTCCATTGGATGAGTTTTTATCAAACGGTTGGAAAATATAACGGAAAGCTGAAAAGAATGAAAAAGAGCAGAAATTATACTTACTAAAGAAGGCAAGGAACACATTGTATTATATGGTATTGCATAGGACGGATAATCCTAAATGCATAAGTTGTAAGTATAAAGACCGAATTCGGAGATGGTATTTGATGTTGATTTTTGAACTTTTGGGAATCATAATAGGAGATTATGCTATGGATATGGTTCACTGGGATATACGGTTTCTGCGATCCTTTATATTTAGGAGCCGGAATCAGCGTTGATAGTTGGTGGTGATAAAAAATACGATTCACTATGACGTATGCACCCAAATATATAAATAGAATAAAAAGATTAAAATGAAATTGCAACAGATCTGAAAGGTGAAGTATGTATTATAGAAAAGGGAAATAATGAACTTGAGCGAGATATTTCCTACAAACTCACTATGTATGAGGAGCCTTTGTATGTGCAAGTAAAGAGTCTCGATAAGGTCGGCTGACTCAAAAGATATGAATATAATATGGGTAAAGAAGGATGAGAAGGAAAATGTTATAGGGTATATAGAATATGGTAAAGATTTTACTTTGTCTATAGAGGATAACAATAAGGTTAAGATTGAAGTGGTCGCATGGAAGACAGCTCGATGATAAACCTGAAGTTTTGACTATACGATGAATTTGAAAAAAATCTGGAACTAATAGTGACAAAGATTGGCATGAAGAGTAATATTAAAGTTCTAAGTTTATTTTTGTATTATGATATTAATAACAGGATGTATGGACCTCATTATAAATATCGATAATATAAAAAGTGATATAAGTGGATTTTATAAAAATTTTCGACTGATTATTTAGATGAAGAGATAACAGTTGTTAATAAAGATATAATAGGCTGGGATGGGGAAGTAGTAAAAACATATTGATACAAATAATAAAGTGTCAAGATGTACTGTAATAATTTATGGAGAAGATGAAAATCGACTTCAGAATATTATTTTATAGATGGATATACATATGTAACGACATTAAAAGAATACATACATATCCTATATATTATTCATATAACAGACCGATAGATATAATGTACAGAACATTTGATGAGGCAGTTATTTATGATGGCATGATTTATGAGCTTGTAAATGGAGAACTTATTATATATAGAAGATATAAAAATACCTTATACATCATTACAGGAGATAAAATGAAGATATAGGTGAGTGATGTGAGAAAAGTTTAACTGATATTGAAAGTTTTTAACAGAGATTAGAAACTATCTTGTTATTTAATGGAATAAAAGATAAATACATGGAGGTGTGTTATGAGGGCGGAACTTTTTAGAAATATACGGTTTTGATTTTTATTGATATACATGAATTTTATTCAGAGCTTAAGCCCTAATAAAACATGGTAATGCAATTATTGGAGGTACTATAAGAGGGATAAAAAGAAGAATATTTATCATCCGGCGGAAAGGTGACACAAATAATTGCTAAAAACATATGAGGGTAATAGTATAGTGCTGTTTTTGTGAATTATCACTTCCTGCAATATAAAAGTAACGGAGATGTTCTACTATATGACTTTTTGATTCGATGACACAAAAGTGTACTTATGGATGGAAAAGAGCATATAAGAACATTTCAAAAATGCAGGAGTTATCTACAGAGATATTATTGATATTATCATAGAAAGTTATAATAACAGTGCATTTATAATGACTTCAGGTGATGATAAGAAAACTCAGGGGTTTATGTGTCAGTATAAAGAAACTGATTGGGAGTATCTGAAAAGGTTAGCCTTCTCGGCTAATACAGTGATATACCCTGACTATAGTGTAGAGGGTGTTAAGTTTTTTGTAGGACTTCCATGTAGACAGGAAAAGCTGTTGAGGTCAGAATATTACGAACTTGGAGTTGACAGTGGTGATGATTCTTTACTTAATTCAGGCAAGGCATATTATAAGGTTGCTGTAAGAGAACATTATGAAATAGGGGAAAGATTAACATTTTTTGGCGAAACACAGGCTGTTGTAGCAAGAGTCAGCAGACTGGAACATAGAGAAGTGATTAATGAGTACATATTAATGAAAGAAAGTGATGTAAAGACTAGGGAGTATCAGAATGAAAAACTCATAGGTGCGGCATTATTTGCAAAGGTGTGTCAAGTCGAAAATGAACTTGTAAGAGTGAGTATAGATGATGATGAAAACGATTCTGATGATAAGGCGTTCCTAAACTACGCTACAGTATATTCTTCACCTGAAGGGGGGAGCTGGTATTGTATGCCTGAAGTTGGAGATAGAGTAATAGTGAAATTCCCTGATGCAAATGAACAAAATGTGTATGTTCAAAATGCTTTTCATGTAGGCAGTGCAGGAGGGCGTGACAATCCTGAAATCAAATTTTTTAAGAATAAAGAGGGAAAGGAAATCAGATTAAGTCCTGAAAGTGTACTTATTACAGATAATAACGGTTCAAGTATAGAACTAAAGATGATAAAGCGAACAAGTATAAAAAGTAGCGGGATGATATCAATAGCTGCAAAAACTGAAGTGTTGATAGAAAGCAGTAACGCAGGTATAAGTTTAATATCGCCGACATCAGTACAAATAACACAAAACGGAACTCAGATAGAAATGAATGACGGATAAACTCAATAAAGGAAGTAAAGTATACTTAGGATAGAATATTGATACGAGCCATATTGCGGGAGTGTACGTATGAAAGAAAAATCATGAAGGAATGATATATGAAGTTATTAGGTAAGAAAAAGGATTTTGGGGCATCTATAAGGGAGCTTACAGATGTAGACGAGAAAAATAAGAGAAGAAGGTTGCGGTACTGGAAAGAACATAATGATGAAAGCACTGAATTTCTGGTCAATGGAGCGGTACTTGTTGCAGCCGTGAAGTGATTATTCCCACACCGAATAGTGCAGATCATGGAGTTTATACCGACAGCAGTGAAACCGGAGCACTTGCAAATACCGATGATAAAAAATTTGACGGATTTGTTGCATGTTCCAAATGGAATGAAGAACCGCTTGTAGCCAAACATAGTTGTCGTTTTAAGCTTTGGAGAATGGAGGAATGTAAGAAAGAATGTTTCCATAAACGGTAAATATGCCTTGGATACAAACTCATATTTATCATGTAAGCATGGAGGAATAATATCACCTGTAACATCAGGGCAGGAGTATACACTGAGTAAGTCCTATAATAAATACCCTAAAATTTTTAAATGATAACGGTACAGTGGATGAATTGATTGTACTGTTACTAAGGAATGTACTGCAGTCATGAAAGAGAGTGAAATAGATGCATTGATAAAACTGGGAATGTATTTATGTGTATGTAAAGATGTTGAAATTTAAAAATTATTAATTGTGGATACACAGTTTCAAAAATACTGTTTAGGTATTCAAAAAGATGGCTGGCAATGCACATTATTAGAAAACTTTATATTTGTTTCTGGTGGGCAGAGACTTGTTGTAGATTTAGTGCTAGTGTAAATAAAGTACCAATAGTCAGAACTCTAGCTGGGATAAATATGAGAGGTGTGTGCTTTACTAAAGAATAACAATAAAAAATTTTTACCGTTGTTGGAGATGGGGATGAAAAGACAAATTAACAGTAACATAGAGAATATGCTTTTTAAATTTAAAACTTTTAGAAACTATGATTGCAGCTGAGAATTTATATGAAACAAGAGTTCCTATAACTAATCTAAATGAACAAGTAGTTCCTATTGAAGGAGCAGGGCAACAAATTAAGTTTTATAATTTAGAGTATTCAGATGCTCAAATGGATAAAAATAGTAAGGGATATTGTTGGATATGTAAATGGAAGTAAGCCGGGATTTAATAAATATATTCATAGTACATGTATTTGCATATACAAGTAATAATTTAATAAAAGTATGAGAGATTTTATAATTACTGTTTTAGGTACTATAGGGCAAGTATTTTCAGACCAATAACTACAATAAATTTGGGAACAGCTTTAGTATCAATAATGATGGCAAATCTGATTTTTGCACCAATTTCCGCACCTGTAGGAGTTATTTGTGCAATGTTGTCTACAAGTGCAGGCTTTATTGATGCAGAGAAAGTGATAGTGAAACTGAATATAGCAAAGTGTTAGCAATAAAATCTATAAATGAATGTATAAATATGAGTCTTTTGAGTAGTTGTTTAGGGATTATATACAGCTCATGCAATACATGAAATTGAGCAACCGGCAGATAATAATTATGCGTGGTCAGAATATGAGAGCAGTTATAAAGGTAAAACAGGTCAAAAAGGCTAGAAATGCTGGTTTTGCAAACAAAAAGATAAATTGATTAGTCTTATGCAAGAAGGAATAAAGCTTTTAGGATTTGGTTATGGTTATAGTATAAGTGTAATAGATGGTGGAAATACCCGTAATAGTCTTAGAAAATTTTAATAATAATATGAAAATATTAGAATTTCAAAAATGACCGAAATGGTAAACAAATAGAACAAAAGACAATATCAGAGGGAGAGGGTTTGGGTGAATTCCATGAATGTAATGATTTAAAATCACTGATTGATTATATGAATACTAAAACAAATGGTACAGACTATGTTATTGATATACTTGGTGTAGTAGGGGTTAATGGTTCAGATATACCAGGTAGAATAGTATACAAATTTGATGACAGTACGGAAAAAGTTATATATGAAGATGATTTTTTTAAACTTACCAATACTATTTAAAGATAATAGACTATAACTATTTATAGTCAAAAGATTTAAAGTTGTAGTAGTAGAAAATGTTTTTCAACACTATTGGCGGTGTGTATTGTAAAAATAACTGTCAACATTGAGCAGAGGCAAAAATGGAGAGCTATATGTATATATAAATGTGGCTATATTATTAATATCAATATGTTTATATTTATATTTATATTTGTTTATGTAGAACATACAAATAGTAAAAAGAAAGGAAAATGCATTGAGATATTATAATCAAATCATACCAATAATAACTTTGGCTGATGTATTAGATGCAGACTTAGAGTATAGTGACAATTATGGTAATAAAGGTATATTAAAAAGGTAGAGAAGGAAATTTAACAAGAAGAGTGAGTGATGATATAATGCTTATATTACCAAGCAAAATAATCATATGTATGAATACAGAATAATAGAATCTGAAAAAGTATTTTTGAAACATATAGGTAATTTTAATAATAATATGAAAAATATAAGAATCTCGAGAAGCGACATGAAAGATGGATGTATAGTTAAAAAGACAATATCTGAGGGAGAGGGATTGGGAGAGTTTCATGAGTGTAATGATTTAAGTGCATTGATTGATTATATGAGTAGTAAAACTGCTGATGGAGTATATTTATAGAAGCGCTGATGTTATAGAGTGAATGGGTCAGACATACCGGGTAGGATAGTATATATATTAGGCGACGGAATAGAGAAAGTTATGTATGAGAATGACACTTTAAATCTTGCTATGTTGTTTAAAAGATAATAGTAGATAATATTTGAATATTTACTTTTGCTGATAAGACAATTAAATCATAGTATTTTAAGGGATAGTATTTTTAGTGTATATTAAGTGACATGATAAAACAGTTTTGATTAAATATTGCAACACTATGGAAATATTTTGGCTAAGGAGAATATATGAATGTGGTTGAGAAAAATAAACTTAAGATAATCCTAGTAATTACAAGTATATTAGCTTTAATGTTTATAGCGATAGTTGGCATAGAGTATTTTAATAGAGAGAAGAAATAAAGGCACTTAAATATTATAATGAAATATCCACTGTAGTAACTTTTGGCAGATACACTGGGAACTGAATCTGGGAATGCAGTGATAATGTAGGGAAAAGTTAGGATTACGAATCGAATGAAGACTTTACCGGCATAGTTAGTCGGGATATTGATGACTATATATCAGGGAAGAAAAAGCAGTCTTTATAACTACAAAATTATAGAAAACGAAAATACACAGAAATATATAGATAATTTTTAATGACAACATGAAGCATATAAGGATAAGTGGTGAGAACGGAGCTGAAAATCCTATTCCACCCAAGACTATATCTGAGGGAGAGGGATGGAAGAGTTCAAAGATATAAAGAACTTGAGGAACTCATAGCATACATGCACAAATTAACAAAAATGGTGAATATTATCTGTATGCTCTTTTCAGTAATAGGATTAGATAGTTCAGGTCTCAATGCTAGGATAACATTTGATATGGGTGATGGAACAGAAAATGTTATACATGAGAGTGGAACAATAGGTATTAGAGAATTATTTACTATGACATATAGAACTTATGAATATGAGAGAGGTATAAAAGTTGGAGGTGAATGAAAATTTTTAAAAAGTTAATAGTAATTATTGCTGTAACATCAATATTAACATTACTGTTCATAGTAAGCATTAGCACAGAATATTTGAATGAAAAAGAAGAGATAATGCGCTTAAATATTATAAATGAAATATCTGTCACAGTACTTTGGCAGATACACTGGGAACGGATTTGGAATGCAGTGATAATAAAGGGAATACTTTGGGTCATGAATGGTAATAATACTAAACTTGCTTTGATATAGTTACGCAAGACATTGCAGACTATATATCAGGAAGAAAAAGAGTTTTCACAGCTATAAAATTATAGAAAACGAAAATATGCAGAAATATATAGATAATTTTAATGATAATATGAAGCATATAAGAATAAGTGGTGAGAACGGAGCCGGAATTCCTATCCCACCAAAGACTATATCAGAGGGAGAGGGTATGGAAGAGTTCAAAGAGATAAAGAATTTGGAGGAACTGGTAAATTATATGCATAAAGTAACGAAAAATGGTGAATACTATTTATATGCTCTTTTCTTTGGTTGGCTTAGAAGGATCGGGATTTAATGGTAGGATAACATATATATCAGATAATGGAGAAGAGAAAAATATTGAGAGATTCAGGAAGGCTTAGCTTGTTTGATTTATTTGAGAATTGGGAGTAAAGATTGTTACTGAAAAGTTGATAAAATGTGTGACTGTTGTTTTTATAGAAAGGGAATATAAGCGGAAAAGAATAATATGTTCCGTCAGGAGCATTCTCAGGTAAAAATAAGAAAAGGTATAAATATTTCATTACAGATTGTTTATCCTGAATTATTCACAACAGTAGATTTTATTTAGAGACTGATGCAAAAATAAGGTGTTTATAAAAAATATCTTATTTGTAAATAAGGAATTGCTCAAAAAAGGGCGTACTACTCCTATGTACTAAAAATCACTGTTTTATATTTGATTTTCATAGGCTCATAAGTTACCTTTATTCGCTATTCCAATCAAGGTGATAATTTCCTGATGTTTGGAATTGTTTCGTAAAACTCTTTTTATAGAGTCAACTGCTACATAGCTTGAATATAGTATATGAGGTAAAAATCAAATCCTGATTTCCCTTCCTTAGATTTAAATTTTAAAACAAAGAGGAGCTGTTGATGGGAGTATATAAAAATAGGAGACTTACTATATTTGTTTTATTATTTTCTTTTTATATTAGCCATTTTCATATTGTTATATTTTTGAGTACAGTGCTGAAAAAGAGAGAAGAAAGAGCTATGAGATATTACTATGAAATAATTCCGTAATTAAATTATCACATATTTTAGGGACAGACATTGAATGCAATGATGAGAAAGGAAATAAATGGATTATAAAAAGCAGATGGAAATATGGAGAACATTGTATATGAATACACATTAGATTATATACATGGGAAAAACTAGTTCTTTGGTTAGATACAGGATTATTGAAAATAAGAATACAAACAGATATATTAAAAACTTTTAATGCTAATATGAGAAACATACGAATTTCCGGAATAGATGGCGTAGGAAATACAATATATCCTAAAACAATATCGGAGGGTGAAAGATTGGATAGTTTTCACAGAATGTAAAAAGATTTGAATGATCTGATTGAATATATGAAGAAAAATAAATAAAGATGGAGTATATTATATTGACGAACTGGATACTATAGGATTGGACGGTTCAAGCTTTGAAGGAAAAATTACATATGATACAGGGAAAGGTTATGAAAAGGTAATAACAGAATATGGGTCAATTACTTTGAATCAATTACTAAAAATGATTATAGTACAGATGATTATTAATTTTTTTATATTGAAGTAGTAGAAAAAGGAATAGATTTAAGAGGGATATTGTAATGGGGAGCAAATTAAAGTTTAGGTGGATTTTATGCTTTTCATAATATTTTTCCTTAGCACTATTGATATGGGAAATCATTTACTTAAAGAAAGAGCTAAAAATTGGAAGATATGAGAAGGACAGAGGCAGTAGAATTTAGGGATGATGGCTGGAAGAAATACAGAATGATGCTGTATGTAGGTGCAAATATGGAGTATACCGATAGTAAAGGAAATATCAGAGTAATAGAAACAGAACCTGTGCTTCTAGATATATATGATGAAACTATAGACCCATATATTTTAGGTAAGACACCTTCCCTCGGCTCCTTTCGGATAACTGAGGGAGAAGAAACATCAGAACGGATAAAAAACTTCAATGATAATATGTTGCACTTAAAAATATGGAATAATCGTGATGACAGATATAGGAATCATATCTGAGAATGAGGGATTGGAAGAGTTTAAAAGATATAAATAGTTTTGAAAGAACTGTGGGAATATATGAATAAGCGAAATGATGAAGGAGTTATATATTAATGAACTTTGACATAGTTGGGCATGACAGAACAGGTCGACCCGAAAGTTTATATATGATTATGGGAATGGAGAGGATAAAGAATTATCAGTTGATGTAATTAGTCTGTTTGATTTATTTAAAGACAAGTATAAAGATTGGTCATAAAGAGAAACTTACGGTCCGGATAAAGAGTAGACTAAAGTTTATGTATAGTTTAGCCAGATCATTTGAAGAAATTGTATGATGCTATGAAAAAG
>BNJU01005289.1_pt1 | contig 11443 bp, 18 predicted proteins | sample 8539281 | NCBI WGS metagenome assembly BNJU01 (sample SAMD00202456, study PRJDB9452) | human saliva metagenome | isolation source: human saliva | place: Japan
AAAAGAACAGGAAAGTGAGTAGAGTACTAATACGACAGTTGTAGAGTAGTAATAATACAAACTATATAGCTGACAGTACGGTTTTTATAACCATTTGAGGTTTAATAAAGCAAAACTTTTTGTTCTAATATCATTCTCCAAACATCGTCTCTTTGTATTCGCTAAAAATAGCTATCTTTGCACAAAGGGCAATGTGTGCTGTAGTGATTCAACATACAAAAATAAAACTCTGATCATTTAGATAAACTCAATATAAACACTATAAGGATATAGAAACATTTAATTTTGCTATGTATAATGGCTATTTTGTTGCCGTTACACACAACAGCACAATCGTTTAAAAAAGAAATTTATGCTAAACCAGAACTTTCGGCAAACAATTATCTTGCTTATCCTACGCCATCTGGAAAGCTAACTCCACCGCCAACGGGCTATATTCCGGTGTATATTTCGCATTATGGAAGGCACGGTTCGCGTTATCTTATTCACGATTATCAATATTTACGTCCATTACAAATACTCGAAAAAGCCGATTCTATAGGTGTTCTTACCAGTAAAGGAAAAGAAACTATAGCAAAAATACGCCGTATGTATGCCGAAGCATATAACAGATGGGGCGAACTTACACCATTAGGAGCAGAACAACACAAGCAAATAGCAAGAAGAATGTACAAGCGATTTCCTTCTGTTTTTAAAGATTCTGTATGGGTAGATGCAAAATCGACGGTTGTTATTCGTTGTATTTTATCGATGGAAAACGAACTTCAGGAGCTTATAAGGCAAAATACACGTTTAAAAGTGCGTTGCGATGCCAGTGCACACGATATGTATTATATGAATCTTTCGGATAAAAAACTAATGTTACAAAAAGAAACCGAAGAAGTGAAAAATGCACAAAACGATTGGGATAAGCAACATTTAAACTTCCGTCCATTAATATCGCGACTTTTTACAGATAGTAGTTTTGTAGATAAAAACATAAACGTTGGACAATTTGTGCGCGATTTGTTTAGTCTGGCAGGTATTGTTCAGAATTCTGAAATACGCCATTCGTTATCGTTATACGATATTTTTACGCCCGACGAATTATATTCTCTCTGGCAACGGTCTAATGTTTGGTGGTATTTACATTATGCAGGAGCTCCACAAAATGGAGGAAACCAACCTTTTTCGCAGCGAAATTTGCTACGAAAAATAATAACCGAAGCCGATTCATGTTTATCGCTCCCACATCCAGGGGCAACTCTTCGCTTTGGACACGATACAATGATAATGCCTTTGGCTTGTTTGTTAAACCTAACAATTACAATATCAGACATCTGACTTGAGATAGTCTTGAAACGAAAGGTTGGAACAGTGCGCACATATTTTCCAATGGCAGGCTAACATTCAGTTCATTTTTATAAGAATTCAAAGAAACCGAATGCAGATGTTCTTGTAAAGGCATTGCTAAACGAGGAAGAGGTAACAATGCCATTGCCCAAAACTTCTACACCTTATTATTATAAATGGAAAGACTTTAAAACATTCTATTTGAAACTGCTCAATAGTTATAAAGAGTCAAACAACTGATAGGCATCTCTCTGCGAACAAGAACAAAATAATAAGAGGGTGCCCAAAACGCTTTTGGAACACCCTCCTACTCAAACATCAACTAATTAAATAAACTAATAACTAATTATAGTTTTAATTAATTGGCTATAAACTAATAGTCCCATAACTTCTTATTATCTTTAAAGGTATTAATATCATCATCATCGAAATTATCAAAGTCTGCCTCAAAAATCAGACTGGAATTCCTTTGAATCTGCGTGGTCGTTCTCATTACCACTGCCAGCCAATAGATGGCTTTCGTGTTGTATTGCATGCACTCACTTGGAGTTTTATATATTTCTTTTTCATGATGGTACTCCTTTCTTACTAACTATTACTTTTATTCCATTGTACATACATGCCCGCAGGTACATTGATAGTTTCTGTACTGCCCGCTTTCCACATTTGACTGCTGCTTGCCAAAGTTCCCGTTACGGTGTAGATGTTCACTTTGCTATCTACTGTTGCTGCAAAGGTGATGGTTCCATTGCCTGCCTGTACGGCTAAGTTTGGACGAGGGCTAGCAAGTTTGCAATGCCAGTAGCTTCATCTTGGCTGTCGTCATAGATAACCGACATACCGCTCAAATCTTTAGCATCTGCTCCACCTGTATATTCGTAGAACGCACGGAATGGATAAACGTATAACCAGGGAACTCAGCATCTAAATTCTTTGAACACAAGTACATATTTCCAGAGAAATAGAATATCTTTCTGTTCTTATTGAGTTTCTTTTCCAGAGTAAGAGCCATAGTTCGTGAAGTTTACATCGTATTGTCCAATCTTGCCCTTTGCAGCTTCACCTTTGAAGAGGTAAGTATCGTTTGCCATCGATGTGCTTGCAGCGACATCAGAACCTTTCTGAGTTGCTATGAATGAAATCTTATCGCTTGTAGGGAGCTGACAACACTTCTACCATATAAGGTGTGTTGGCTTTTTGTCGAAGTTCCTGTAAGAGGTATAAACTTAGCCTTTGCCTTATAGTTGTTTGGTTTTGATGCTTCGTTCTGGCTGAGCGTGATACAGCTGTTTTTCGTTCATTTTGCTCAATCTGAATTTACATGAGCCATCTTCGTTGGTATGCACTCCATCGTTGTTTTATGCTAAGTGTGAATGGCAACATAACAGAAGCAAAAGTAGCCTTGCCATTCTTTTGGTACAGTTATTTCTCAGGTATAAGTTGCGGTTTGTGCGAGCATCTACACGAATGTTGTATGGTGCATAGAAAGGTTTCTTGTCGGTAATAACGATGTCTTTGCATGCACGGAACTCGCCTGTGCCTGTCTTTGTTGCGAAGTTATTCTTTGCCGGTGCAAGATTTTCGGGCAAGTGAAGAGTGCGTTCTTTCCGAGCAAGCTCATTGCTGGTCTAAATCGTCCTTTCCGCCCTCAGTGGTTGCCTTGCGATAAACCACAGTCATAAGGTCGCTGGCATCAACATAAAGTACTTGCTCAGGTGATTTTATTTCTGCGGGACGAGGAGTAGAGCCACTACCTAGATTTCATTGTCGTTCAAAAGGATTTTATTAATTTGGTCTACGGTCAAACAGCCCATCTTGCCACTTTCGCCCATTTCGGTAGTACCAAGCTTCAAGCCATATTGTGGCTTTTTCAACATCCTTGCCATTTTTCTCATAGCATGTTGAGGTGTAAATTGGAACCCATGTAAACTTAGGTTTATACTGTTTGAGTACCAACTGAATGTCCATTACATAGAATGCGTGGCTACGGTGTTCAGTCGCTGTGGCTGGCGAAATGTTGTAGCGTGTTTCGTCAGCAGTAAACAAGTAGCGCACTTCGCTGTCATCTTTCACCAATGACAATCCCTTGAACTCGCCACCAGTTGTTTTTTTGTAAGCTTCTTTTGAGAATGGGAATTCATTAAAGTACTTGATGTCTGTACTGTGGACTTCATTGCCCAACTCGTCAGCGATTGTTAAAGCGGAACGCTTTTTGTACCACTCACGGGCTTTAATCTTCCGTTTGTAATCGCAGTAGGGTCATAAGCGTGATCATACAAACCCTTTGAAGTTTTGGTCGTATGGAGACTCGATGAAGACATAGCGACATTGCCGTCTTTTTGCTTTTCTGTTCCGGTGTAATAGGTCTTATCGCCATAAAGGCTGTATAAGTTTTCAAACGTAAACTTACAAGGCTGTTGTTGTCCTTCTTTCACGCTAAGTCTTCAGGCACATAGAAAAGTAAACTTGCCACCACGTACAGAGAAGTCGTTGGCAGTAAGGTCTGTGTCATAGGATGTGCATCTGCCCAGTCGTGGCACACAATATCAATGCTGTGTATGAATGGGTTAAGCGCCTGCATCGTTACATCAACAGACACCACTGCTTGCTTGTCGGCACCTGTTAATCCTGAAACTTCAAACTTAACAGCATCGTTGTTTTTAAGTCCGTGAGCTCGTAACTGCCAGCATCGTTGGCGTTCTTAATGTCTATTTCTCTGCACGAGCATTCTTTCCTGTCTTGTCGTAGATCTTTAAAGTGTAAGGTGCACCTTTAGAAATAGTAATATTGGTTCCTGTTTCTTCAGCAGATGCAGCAGAGTTTTGTGAACCAAATTCTAATTTCTTTCCACTACCAAGGCGTAGGTACTTATTACCACAAATTATATTATCACCATCTCTGCGTACTACACTTGCCATATTTTTATTAGGGAGTAACTGATATTGCACCTGAATTATCTACTTGCAAATAAGTATTCCCTATACGCATATAGCCAGCATCATCAATAAACCATTTGGCTGCTTGTGCATCATTAGTACTCGTGCCTCCAGTTTCTGTCAGGTAATAAGTGGATCCCAAAAATTTCTTATAACGTATTTTAAACTCTGAATATTTTCTTTCTTTAGCGTATGCACAGTTGAATTTGCACCTCACAATGCGATAGCTAACAAAAGATTATCGCCTTTTTAGTAGTTGCAGTTGTTGGTGTTTCGACAAAATAAGTGTCGTTCTCTAATCCAAAATGAGTTTTATTATCCATTACAAAAAGCCGAGATATGCGCTGGCAGCAACATCAGCAGCCTCTTTTGACATTTACTGCGTCTTGCTGATAAATAATCATATTTGCAGTAAGGTCAGCAACATTTTTATAATCATAGCTGTAATAAGTCTTGCTACCATTCTTTGAATTTGGCTGAATAGGACCAATGTCGAGGTTTCGATGTGGTAAATGGCATTTCCATAACAGCTCACGGGAGATTGAATGTCGCTAACCGATACAGGAGCTACGTGTTCTGTAAAGTCGCCTTCAGCAGTGAAATGAAGTTCAAAGTGCTTAATAGTTACACCAAAATATGCACTGCATTTCCTTTATCCAAACAGAAATAAAGCTGGTTGCCCATATCATCTTTTGTCATTGATGTACGCTTGATGGTGTATTCCTTGGTTTCTTCGTTATATTTCCCTATCTGTTCAGAGGTCGTTTTAGCGCTTCCTAAATTAAAATCCTTGTTGGTTTCATACATTTTTCGTTACGCCCAATTGTCACCTCTTACAGTCTTTCCATTAGGTTGTTCTTCACTTTACAAGCGTGTATCCTGTAATGCGATAACCTTTAGGTAAAGAGACTTCCATATAGAGGGTTACGGGTCATTCCTCCAGTAAAACCAATTCGTTATTTTTCGATTGCGATGTTACCGGCAGGTCTCTTCAATTCTCCACTTGGTGTGAATCGGGGTGGTCTGCAACTGTTAACGACAATGGGAGCTGGTCAGTAGCGCCAAAGACGACCAGCCATTCTGAAAATCTACCTCATGGTCTTCTGTCAATGCGAGCCATCAACTGCTGCCCGTCTTGGACTAATGGTTACATTTTTGTGCTTGCGTATGTCCGTATAGACACAATAAGAAGAGGAGTACAATGGTACGATACCATCTTCTTTTTCGTTTGATAGTAATTGTTTTTCGCTTTCATAATAGTATTTATTTTGATATTACATTTGTCTTATATCGACCTGCGATGTTATTGCAAAATTAGAGAGCCTTCTTTTTAATCAATTTTAATATCATAAAAATGTTAAATAAGACATAATAAAAACGTAAAAATTGCTATACCGATACTCTATTACATGAGCAGAAAAATATCGAAAATGAACAAAATAGATGTATTAAAAAGCGTTATAAAATACGGAAAACAATTTGTTGCTCATTTAAGATACAATGTTTACGATATGAGCAATCATTTTAAAGACAAAAATTTGTATATTTGAAAAATAATTAATGAGAAGTGTATATATGGCAACAGAAAACTTAATGCAAAGTATCTTAAATGTTTCGTGGAACATCTATCTTGTGTTTGTCTTCATCTTTATATTTATGAAAATTCCGAAACGTAAAGTTTTTGCTCCTATCGGCGTTCGCGTGGATTTATGGTTGTGGCTTTTTCTTTCTCTTTTCGCAAATTTTTCTTTGAGTGGAAACTGCCTAAAAATACACCTTTCGGCAGTAGTTTCTTTCTGCCATTGACATACCTTTCTTCTATATAGAGTTTTATGACGTTTCTTTCATCTGCTTGATCATTCTTTTCGGAACCTACAAGCGTGCTACTAGATGTTGTTATCGTGGTGTATAGTATGTGCCACTTGTTTGGGAGCATCTTGTTGAAAAAGCCATACAGTTCAAAATCTTATTGGTTTTTTGTGGGAGCTTTATGCTCATTTTTACTCTTATTTGTGTTTTCCGCTTAATGAGAATGTATAAGGCTGTGCGTATTCAACTTGAAAAGTACTATACCGAACCAATGTATAACTTCGTGCTTTGGATACGCAGAAGCATTATGTCTCATCGTCCTTTTCGGAATTGTCAGTGCTTATTATGCTCTTTGCCCTTACCTTTTTAAGTTGGTTTATTTTTGTGGCAGCAGCCACTATGAATGTCTATATTGCCGAGTCGTTTATGAACTATTCGTTCGTGTTTGAAACGGTAGAACGTTCGTTTAATTTGAGTTTCAACCAACAAATCTTATTTAAAGCTCTCAAATTCATAACCAAGCTGACAGCCAAGACAGATATTTTAACCGACACCCAAAAGGGTTTAATGCACATTTGGCTTTCCAATGAGGAATACTGCAATCGGAATTGACCATCGAATCGGTAGCCCGTGAAATAAAAACCAATCGCAGCTATTTATCGAAATATATTAATGAGACTTACAAATTCCAACTTCGTGCGCTGGATAAACAGCTTGCGTATTCGTAAAAGCTAGCAAATTATGCTATCCGAAACAACACTTACTATTGAAGAGATTGCCTATAAAGTGGGTTTTTCATCAAGTAGTTACTTCATTCAAATTTTCTTACGATTAGAAGGAACCACCCCTTTGCGTTGGCTTAATGCACGAAGAAAAGGTTTAAGCATGTATGTACTACATCGTCTGCTTCGGAACTTTGTTCATCAGCAGATTGTACTCTAATATCACGGAATGAGGTGGGCGACACACCGAAAAAGTTGCGAAAAAGGCGGTTGTGGGTGCTTCGTGAGTTAAAACCAGCCATCAATCCTGTGTCGTTAATGTTCATATCGGGACGTCCTACCAACAATGCAGCTGCATAGCGTAGACGATAGCGTGTAATAATTCGATATGGTGAGTCCGTCGGCATACTTTCTGATGGCGCCCTACGTAAGTCCGAGTTTGTATTTAACGGCGTAGCCATCAGGTCCCGATTGAAGTCGGGGTCGCGAAAGGCTTTGTCCCTATCCATCATTTGGCAAGTCTCTATAAACAATCGTCTCCATCGTCAGCTTTTTCTTCGGACAAATTTTTCCAACGAGGCAGAGGTTCAAGCGTTCTGTCAGTTTAAAGCGTTGCACAGTTTTGAACATTATTCTTTTCTCGTTGTCTCAGCTTTCGTGTAAATATAATAAGCACACCTATCAATATGATATCGCAACGCACTCAAGGGATATGGCTAAGTTCATGTTAGACTGATTTCTGTTTGCCCGTTCGTTCTCTAATTGGTAGTTCACGCTCATTTCGTTGAGTTGGTTACGCATATAATTTTCTTCCAGACTATCGCGTTTTTCCATCAAACTCGCTGTATAGCTGATGCTTCTTTGTACGCCCGGCACTGTTTAAGATAGTAGCATGGTCGATAAGCAAACTGTTCATACTCATAGCATCTTTGATAGAGGCACTTATTTTCAAGCACATATTGCTGTATTCCAAAGCTTTTTCATAGTCTTTCTTACCGCCCAAAACTGTGATATGCTATGATAATGGCAGATTTTTACCCTTATGGTCTGAGAGTTTATAGTAGAAGCAACTTTCTGTAGATAGCTATTGGCGCATCATAGTTACCCATTTGCATCTGCGCATCGGCTGTTGGGGAGATAGCAATAAGCATACCACGGTGTCAAGGGCGATAAAGATTTGCCCTCTTTCTTTATCTTTTCGGCATGCTCCTTTAGCTTTTCCTCCCATTCCTGCGCAACTTTGAGCATCTGTGGATATTGCCTTTCATTATAAAGAGCATCAGTATAATTAGAATAAATCAGTATGAGCAAGCGGTTGTTATGTTTCAGTTTCTTGGCATATTCAACGGCAGTGGCGAAATGTCGCAGCGATATAACACCGTCATACATGTCTGCATAGATTCTCCCAATAGGTTGTTTGCCACAGCAAGCCCATATCCGTTTTTCCGTTTTTTAGCATCGTCAAACAATTCTTTAGCCTCTGAAAGTGCCAGAATGATTTTCTCTGTATAAAAATGCTGCTCTATCATGAGCGACCACAATTCATAATAGTAGTCTGTATAGCCGTAAGCTATCATTTTATTCATGGCGTCTGGCAATTCCTTGTGCAGCTGTTTGTCTTTGTCATAATTATAATAGTAGCACATCAAACGCTTCAATCCATACATTTCATCGACTGTTGAAGCCTGTTTTTGTGCCTCTGCAATATAAATCTTCAATAGATCGTATTGTTTTTCATCGTCTTTTCCAATGGCATTGTCGCAAGCATTGCGCAGATAAACCAATCGTTCCTTTGCCGGCATTCGCAACATTTCACTATGAACAGTGGCAGTATTTACATCAGCAAACGCAATGGAAGCTTCTCCTATAAGGATATAGAGTGTGCATAAAAACAGTTTTTAAGGAATGGGGAGGGTGAAGTAATAAATCATATACAAACAGTTTCATATCGGTAACGTTTTCATATTTCTACAGTCTGATTAGCTTTAAAACACATTGATGTTCTATTTCTATAAGTTCTCTCATATTTGACATTTAGAAGATAACGATGTTTCCAAACTACATAAATAATATCTGACTACAAAGATAATGATTTTATTTTAACCATTATCTATTTTTCTTGCTTATAATTTCTTAGACTGTTATATTGTTTCTACAACAATTCGGGCAGTTCGTATAGTTTTGTGTCCGTTGCTACCTTTTTATTAATATGTAGTGATTTTTCAGGCTGACAGCGGGCTGTTTCCGCTTTTACTTCTTCAACGTCCTTGAACTTTTTAAAGGTAGTATCGGTTTTTCCGAAGTCCCTCGCCCATAGCCAAACGTTCGTAATGCCTCTCGCCACAAGCAAGTCTACCACTTTTGGTGCTCCTCGGCAGTTAGCTTCGCCTAATTCGCGCATATCGCCAAGTATTGCCATCTTGTTTGTCTACCGCCATCAAACGGAAGTTTTCTATGGCATGCCGCCATACTCGAAGGGTTGGCATTGAGGCATCTACAACGAGTTTATTGTTCGGTGTTTCAGTAAGTTGCGAACGGTTGTTGCTCGGTATATAGTTTTCCAATGCGTGCAAAAATTTGCTGTGGCGCAACACCGAAGTGCAAACCGATGGCAATGGCAGCCAGCATATTGTCTAAATTGTATGCACCGACAAGGTGGGTCAGCACTTCTTTCCATTCGTCCCCTGCTTCGTGCCAGCGGAAACGCAGGAAAGGCGCACAGTCTACCACCTCGCCTTGCACATTCGCCGTTTCGTCCTGACCATACGATACCACACGTTCAAAATCGCGTTGCGCAGCCATTTCTGCCAAATCAGCGTTGCTTTCGTTTAGGAAAAGCAGACAGTCGTGCGCTTTCAAGTAGTCGTACAGTTCGCCTTTGGTTTGCTTTACGCCTTCAAAACTGCCAAATCCTTGCAGGTGCGCACAGCCCACATTGGTAATCAGTCCGCAAGTAGGCTCTGCATATTCAACCAGTTTCGTAATGTCGCCTCTGTGCGATGCTCCCATTTCTATTACGGCAATTTCGTGTTCGGGACGCAGACGCAGCAAGGTTTTAGGCACTCCCACATCGTTGTTGAAGTTGCCTTCGGTATGCAAAACATTGAATTTCTCTGTCAGCACAGCCGATATTAGCTCTTTTGAAGTGGTTTTTCCGTTTGTGCCCGTAATACCTATTACAGGTATTTGGAACGTGCGGCGGTGTGCCCTTGCTATTTCCTTGTAGGCTACTAAGCGCATCGTCTACAGAGTATAATGCGGTCGTTTCCCGTTTCTGGCATACTCTTTTTCGTCGATAATGGCATAGTCGCACCCTTTTTCTAATGCAGCTTTTGCAAATTTATTACCATCGAACGACGCTCCTTTCAGTGCAATAAATATCTCGCCTTCTGGGCAATTGCGACTGTCTGTGGTTATTACGGGGTGTTGTTCGTATAGTTTATACAATTCTTTGCTGTCCATATCTTCGATTTCTTAATATATGCAAAGGTAATGGAAATAGTAGAAACATCAAAAGAAAGACACTGCTTTTATTCGAGTCTATACAGAAAGAAAGCATTCTTAAAAAGCATTATGCTTATAGAAAAAGCATTATCGGCAAGTATCTATCAATAAACACAAAAATATAGAAATGCCTTATATGATTTGTAGAAGTGGAACGACATAAAAACTTGAGAAATGCAGTTTATTTTTCAAAACAGAAGAAGATATAAAAATAATACATTAACTTTGTCCTATCAAACAAGAGAAATATCGGTGTAATACGGTTCGTGTTTGGACACAAACTAATTTAAAGTAACAGATGTTGTTACAGAAAAGAAAAACAAAAAGATAAAAATGTATGAAACCAATCTATTATAAAAAGCATTATCGGGCTACAATGACACTATCTTCTTTTGTTTATGTAGGCTTTCTTTTTATAGAATGTTATAAAACAAACAACGAAGTTGTGTTCGTTAATATTCCTATTAAGTATAATAATGAGCAATGCCCAACTCAAGATGTTGGAATTAGATTTACTAAAGGGAAAAATTACTCCAGCCAGTATGCAATTTTCATCTGATAAGTTCCCTGATAAAGAATTTGAAGTTAATAATTTTTGATGGAGTTTTATTTTTAAAAAGTATTTACTGGAATAAGGAAGAACGTCCCTACATTTTTGAGGTTGCTGTATAGAACAAAAACACTTACAAGCTAAGGAACGAGAAATTCCATGTTTCTTATCAGCACAAAAAGGATATATATCACTACATTGCACTACTTTTCTTATGTGAAAAGCGAACACATCTTTTTTTCTAATTACACTTATAATTGCAATGTTAGCAATAATGCTCTTTTTGTTATAAAAGTTAATTATTCGCCCTATATTATTCAATTTAGCTGGAACTGCAGCTATATTTTTCTGCTTTACACCTCAATAGCTTTGTTTTTGATACTTATAATATACTTTCTTCCTTCCAAAGAAAGAATGAAGAAAAATAATAATGGGTAAAAATAAAATTTTTGCGGATAATGAACACAACCTATTTTGGCAGGAAATAGACAGGCTTTTGAAATTGATTTTTAACCACAAAAAAAGCACAAATTCATCGACAAATAAATAGGCTTAGAAATAAAAGTTCCACAACTCAATTGAATTTGTGG
>BNJU01004053.1_pt1 | contig 11427 bp, 18 predicted proteins | sample 8539281 | NCBI WGS metagenome assembly BNJU01 (sample SAMD00202456, study PRJDB9452) | human saliva metagenome | isolation source: human saliva | place: Japan
ACAACAAAATGTTGTAATATCTTTTTAACTATGATAGGCTGAAAGCCTTTTAAACAAAAGCACTTTTAGGTATTTTTCCCTAGAGTGCTTTGTTTCTTTTACTACCCTTTTAGTTACCTATGACTAATTTTTTGATAGTAAGAGGGTGTACCTTTTCGGGTTCACCCTGTATTTACTGTATTTATAAATTGCTGATTGCCGTTTCAAAGATTGAGACGGCTTTTTTTGCACCTTCTTTTGTAGCGTGTACGTATGTATTTAATGTCATTGTTATATTAGAGTGGCCTAGTCTATATTGCAGATCTTTAGCCTCTATTCCAGCGTAAAGCATAATAGTAGCATGGGTATGACGAAAACCATGAAAACTTATATCGGGTACCCCAGCACTCTTAAAATGCCCCTGTAGTCTTTTTCTTAATAAGCAAGCGTAAGCGTATTTAGTAGTAAAAGGGTGTGAACACAATATTTTCAGACCTTCCCAGCTTCCAACATTCTACTTGTTGGCGCTTTTTATACTGTTTTAAAAGTGAGATTGTCGCTGGATCTATTTCAATATCTCTTAGGCCTGCTTTTGATTTAGGGGTATTTGTTTCTTGATATCTGTTTAAAGTCTTAGATATACTGATAGTGCCTGTTTTGAGGTTTATATCAGACCATTCAAGGGCTAAAACTTCCCCAATACGGCAACCACTGGCCAGCAAAGTTTTATAAAGAACGTAATCAAAAAGATTTTCATATAAATTTAGATCCATACTATCAAGATAGGCTAGAAATTTCTTTAATTCTTGATTGCTAAAAAATCTAATCTTTTGTTTTTTTGCTTGTTGCTTACGTGGAATAATAACATCACGGGCTGGATTGTGCTGGATTACTTGCATAGTAACCCCATATTGAAGTATACGGCGGTTAATATTGTTTAGAAAACTATAATTTGCGTATGCTCCCTTCTCCCCTCTATTCGCTCTATCTGCCCATTTATTTACTTGTTGTTGAATAATAGGAGTAGTTAGGCTATTTAGTTTATAATCGCCAAAAACGGGCAAAATATGAAGCCTTACAATCCCCTCCATAGATTGTTGGGAGTTTGGCTTGATTGTATTTTTATAACTGTCCCACCATAAAGAAACCAACTCTCTATAAGTAGTGATCGACGGTTTATTTTTAGCACAATATCCATTGTTGGCAAAGGTATTAATAGCTTCCCTAGCCTTGATTTTGACTGCAGTTTTAGTACTAGCCGTAACAGTAGTACGTGCTTTTTTTCCTGTTAGTTTATCTACTCCCTAGATAAACACTGGCACGGTAAACAGTTTCGGCCATTCTTTTTTTACTACGGTTTTGATATTCATTTTTCTTTCCTTTCCATCAACAGGCAAGCGGATAGGTGAGAAAAGAAAATAATCTATTTTAAAATCGTGTTTTTAAGCCCTAGATAGCCTATAAATCAATTTTGACAACAGTATAAGGGGTATTCACCCCCTGCACATTAGAAGGCGTTAAAAAGGTGGGATTGGCTTTATACTGCAAAAGATTAAAATAAGTATTGCTAGAAGAACAAATCAATGATATACTACAGGTGTGTTGGTGTATATCATTAATTTGCGTTTTTGGTACATTAACACTGTTCATAGAGTTGAATATTTAACTCCACAAAATGCACCGTATTTTTACGGTGTTTTTTTATTTAATAGATCTAGCTTAATTATTGAGGTAATCTAGCAGTTGTTTTATGCCAGTTTGTAGGAAATCTAACTCAGATAAAAACAAATCAATAGGAACAGTATGAAGATGTTTTTCAAAGGTTTTAAATCTTGATAATAATGTATTGTGTAGTTTGGCGTATTCAATGGAGCTTAAAAAGCACTGTAGGACTAAAAAAACATGATAAGGGCTACTTTTTAGCATATGAATAATTACTGATACCATAGTTAGAATGTAAATCTGGATAGTATTTCACACTTTTCCTACACTTGAAACTAAATAGTCTATTGTCATGAGCGCATACATTTCTAATTTCTCCAATATTCTCAACAAAAAGTAATAAGCATAGCACGAGTAAATGTTTTATTAATTTTAATATGTTCACAAATAAAACTATAAAGCATTTTTAGAAATCTTATCTTGTAAAGAATTCGGGAGGACTTTTTAGAGAGCTAGCATATCCCCAAATGTCAGGTAATCAATTATTACCCAAAAGGGTATTTCAAGATGTTTACTAAAGTAATGTTGAATACGATTAGTTGTTATGCTTGATTTATGTTTATCAATTATTTTTAACCATTTGTTGAATTACAAATTTAATTGTTGAAATATTACCTTTCTTCAAATGGTTATAGTTTTTTTAAATCTAAGTAAAAAAATAAGGAGTAGAAGCGAAGCTTTCAGAAAAATACGTAAGCCGTTATTGATTTTATATGTTTTTCTGCTTCTAAAATAGCTTTTTAAAAAGAATACTTAATTTCTTTTGTCATAGAAATAACTGTAAGTGATTTCTGAAAAGTTCATACCTGGAATATACTTATTTGGAGATTGTTCAAAAGTACTTACTATATCCATTGATAATACTGTAATAATTGTTAGTCAGTAGATATTTTTTTAGCTCTTTTTATAATCTGTAATTATAAGGCCTCTTTTATGAAGTAGTTCGATCTGTTCAGTAATAGTTTTTAAAGGTTTTTGACAAAAAGCACCTCCGTAAAAAGAAGGTGCTATTTTCGCGTTCCCGTTTCACTGAGAATTATCGGGCGCTGATTCCTTAAGTACCTTCATTGTATGATAATTTTTTTGATGTTAGTCAACAAGAATGTTCAAAAATAATTGATTATTTCTTTAATTTATTATGGTTAGGATTAAAAATTTAATTAAAAGTAGATGAATTGGTTCATTAACACTGTTCATAGTTGGATATTTAACTCCATAAATTACACCGTATTTTTACGGTGTTTTTATTTTTACGAATTATCTTCATTATACTCTTTTTAGAAGTGCTATACCATGATCTTTATCATATAAGGTAGAAACTAACTCCATAACAAGTTTTTTTATCAGAAGTTGAAAGAGTTAAAAACTACATAAAAAAATCTTTAAAAAGTAAAGGCAAGAAACTAAGAGCAATATAGGTATTTGTAACATTATTTGTAGGTGTTCTTTTACCCTTCACTTTCCTCTTCTAATGTCTCAGGGAAATTCTTTAAGAATTAAATCAATAATGTTTTGTTCAATTAAAGGAATAGTATCAGTAGTAGTTACAAGAGATAGATCCCATTTTCCTTGTTTTCGTTTGCTTTCGTTATATTCTAGAATTATTTTTTAGATCAGGATTAGTAGCAAAAGTTTTTGATATTTTTAAAGCTATCTAGTGCTTCATTTTTCAATATTGTAGTATTCTTCATAACCTAGTAAGTAGCCTACACTTACACCAAAATAATCGGCTAACTGTTGGGCTTTTTCTGGTTTAATCTGTCTTTCATTCTTTTTCCCAGTATATGTATGTTCTTTTTTGTTACTCCTATTTTGTCAGCAACCTCTTGTTGAGTAACTCCAACTTTTCCATTTTCTTTTTTTATTCAGTCTAAGTTCTTTTAGTCTATTCATTTATAAGTAACACCTTTCGAGAATATTATAACATGTTTTTGTTTTTATGGTGAAAAAAATTTCAACTTTTTAAAAAAATATTGACAATGAACAAAAAGTGCAATATAATGATCATGTCAGCAGATGTTGAACAAAAATTACAACACATTCCAATGAACACCTTTTCACCTTATTGGAGTTGATTAGTAAAGGAGGTATAACATGAAAAACAATATGAGACTGTTATTAGCAAAGCAACGAAAGAAAAACATCTGATGTTGCAGAGGCTACAGGTATTTCAAAAAGTACGCTCACCGCTTTATACTATGAACGTGCTAAAAGTCCCACTATAGATACCTTGAAAAAAAGTATCAAGTTATCTAGGAGTTACTATTGATGAATTTCTTAATGTAAATGACTGATAGTAACACCATTTAATACTTAGAATGATGATTAATTTACTTACAAAAATTATCGAGGATAAAAAAATAATAGTAGACAGAAAGGATACAAAATGGATACAAAAATTTCATTTACAGACTTTAAAGAGTTTATTGACACTACACATTTGAGGCAGAAAAACATTATTTTTACCACCAGAAAAAGGAATGTTAGTTAAATGGGCAGATGATAATGCCCAAGCGTGGAAAATGATCCAAGAAATGCTAGAAAATGGAGAATTAAAGTATACTCCCCAAAAATGATAAAAAAATGTTAGAAATTAAAAAGTGAAAGGAGACTTATTATTTAAATGGACAATCATGAAGAATTTAAAACAATTACCAATAGCAAGGGGCTTCCAATTCCAAGATATCTCAAAGACTTTAAAAGCTAGTTGAGAAAGATAGAGAACTAGCTGAATATCTTTATATGAACTACAAGGAATTAGAAAGTGATGATTTGGGCGCATATCTTGGAATGGTAGAGCAGGGAATTAGCTGGATTCTAGATCTTATCGAAAGTAAAGACTTGCTTTATAAACCCAAGTCAGGGAAAAACATGAAACAAAACAACAAAAAGTCACTTACTCAAAATTTGGCGATAGCGAGTAAGCAACTAATATCAAATATAGGTACGTAGAAAGAGATTTTTCTAAATACTTTTTTTATGTACCTAGTATAACAGAAAAATAGCGAGGTACACAATGAGTACAAAGAAAAATTTCTCCTAATTATATAATGGTGAGATTAAACGAAATGATTTTTATAACGCTTGGAAACGTTTAGGAAATCAAATTGAACATGAGAAAAACTAAAAAAATTAAACACTTATCAAGAACAGGCAAGCGGATAGGGTGAGAAAAGAAAATTGTAAAAAAAGCGTGCTGACAGGGCAATTCTAAGGCTTTTGTTTAGTAAATCAATGGATAACTATCTATGAAAAAAATCGCTATAAAACGCCTATAGATCAGGAGAAATACATGATTTAGAGGGCGTAGAAGTTCAAAAGAGAATGAGGAAAATAAAATGAATGAATGGAATTTACCAATTGACAAAACCATTATTTTACTTGTAATTCTATTTAAAAATTGTATGGAAAAATATGGAATAGACCAAGTCCAATCAAAACTAGTTGAAGAAAAAGAAAAGGTAGAAGTTTCAAAAAGGATTAAATCCAGATTATGGAGCTTATGTTTGGTTAGCTGGCAAGCGTTTTAATTGAAAGGTGTAAGGATATGGAATTACTTTCAAAGGAAATTCAATTGGAATGGCTTCAAACTCAAAAAGAGACTTTAGAAACCCTTGTGAATTTAGAAATGGAACGAAAAGGGAAACTAGATCTTATTACTAGAGAAGAATTAAAAGAGGCCCTAGGAGTTTCAGGAGAAACACTAAGAAATTGGGAAATGATGGGCTTACAACGTTTTCAAACTCCTATGGAGAGAGCTAGAAAAGTTTATTACCGCCCAAGTGATATTTATTTGTTCTTATCAGTGAGGTAAAGAGAAATGGAAGTAAGATATTACGAACCGTCTAAAGATTTTAACAAAGCAGTATATAATGCTCCCTTTAATCTTCTATTACTACCATTAGGTACAGATGAAGAAACTGAAAAGAAGATCATAGAACATTTTGAGGAGGTGAAAAGATGTATAGACAAGTGATTTTATTTCTACAAGAACAAAAGATACAAGACTTTGAGTTTCTAAAGGAAGCCCCTACTAGGGTTTATAAAAAGAATGAGTGGTATGCTTTTATTTACTATGAACCAATGGGGGAAAATCTAACTGAACAGGTGAGCCCTAAAATGCTTATTCAAGTAGTAACTAACTCTAAAGAGCTAGAAAATAGGGGCTGGAAGTTAGTACGTAATTTCCCTATCAGTAAATTACAAGGGGACTTACTAGAGTTCTTACAATTATATGAAGTCTATAAATTTAGAAGTTATAAAAATGGTTATGGTTTAGAATTTAATGGGCCATTACTGGAATTTGTTGCGTATGGCTTAAATGATCGAACAGAAGTATCCACCTTTTTAAAAATGATGGTTGGGGCTGGATATGATTTAGAAATAATCATACAGATCTTCTCAAATATCGTTAAAAAGAAATCTCTTGCCCGTGATTTTTGTTGAATTGATAAACCGTTATGAGGTGTCAGTATGAATGTAAAAGGAGCATTAGAAATCATTAAGCAAGAAGAACAAAGCAATATTATCCCTTTCAAAAACCACCAGAAGAAGTAAGAAAACTAAATACTTTTGTGAATTGGAAAAAGGCTGTAAGAGAGTATTTAGATAAATTTAATAATGAACGTCTGAAAAAGCTTGATAGAAAAGGGGGCAACAGAAGAAGGAGCAAAAAAAGAAATAGATAAGCCGTTAAGTCATACAATGGTAGCAAGTATAATGTTAGAACTGTTTAATTTTTGCCGTATTGATAGCGAGGAAGGGGTAAGCCCTCTATATATCTATGATCCAGATAAAGGTATTTATATAAATGATCTGGAGTTTTTAAAGGACATTATTAACGTGATTGAGTACCGCCATAATGAACGTAGAGCAAACGACTGTATATATTCATTGAGACGACAGACACCACGAAAACAATTAGAAGATAACCTAAATTACATCATTGTAGGCAATGGTATTTACAATCGAACAACTAAACAGTTAGAGCCTTTTACTCCGTCTAAAATATACACTAGTAAAATTAAAACCAATTATAATCCAAACGCTCAGAGGGTAAACATAAAGGGTTGGGATTTTGAGAGCTGGCTTCTAGATCTCTTTTCAGGAGATAAAAGCCTTTATCAACTAGCATTACAACTATTACACGCCTGTATCAGAGGAGAGAGTTTAGGGAAAATGTTTTGGTTTATTGGAGAAGGTGGAACAGGGAAAGGGACACTCCAAGAGCTTTTTATAAATCTTGTTGGGCGTGAAAACATAGCTAGTATAAAGATTACGGATTTAGATGTAAACAATCGCTTCACATTGGCCCAAGCGTTAGGAAAGAGGGCAGTTATTGGGGACGATATCCAACAAAAGGCACTCATTAAAGATACCTCTAAACTATTTTCTCTAGTAGGTGGGGATACTGTTTCAGTTGAAAAGAAGGGGAAAGATGCCTATAGTGCTTATATAAAGACTGTTGTTATTCAATCAACAAATGAAATGCCAAGGTTAGATGGTGATAAAAACGCTATAATGAGAAGAATGGTGATCCTTCCATTTCAAAGAGTTTTTTCAGATGGGATAAAAAAACCCAATCGAGCTATTAAGTATGATTACATCAAGAGAAAAGAAGTATTAGAGTATGTTTTGAAGTTAGTAATAGATTTAGAATTTGACGAATTTATTCAGCCAAAAATTTCAAGAAAATACTTACTAGACTATCAACAATCTTTAGACACAATCCAGCAATTTGCTGATGAATTATTTCAAGATATTCAATCTACTTTTTTACCTAATGATTTTGTCTGGTGGCGATTTACTGGCTTTTGTAGAGTTTCATAATCACCAAAGTAGTTATACTAGCCAAGGGTTAAATAAGAAATTTGAGAAATATTTACCCAGCGAATGGAGAAAAACAAAGTACCCTATCACTATTCCAAAAGGTCAAGAATTGCCCAAAGGGTTTAAGCCAAAAAGAAGACACTCGAATTATCAAAAATAAAACATATCGTTTTACACCCTCTAAAAACTGTGAGGGGTTACGAAAAAACCACTACAGAACATACACATGAAATACACTAAATTATATAAGTGTAGTAGTTGTAAAAGTATTGATACAATTGAGTTTTTATTATATATTACTACACTACTACACTTAAATAATATAAATAATAATAAAAGAGTGTTGTTATATCTGTATATATACTCTTATAAGAAATTCCGAGTTAGAAAAAAATAAGTGTAGTAGTGTAGTAGAAATGTGAAAACCCTTGTGGGACAAGGAGTTTTAAGCTTTTGGGCAATTTTTCCTAAGTGTAGGAGCAATTCTAAGTGTAGGAAAAAGCATAATTTCAAAAAGAAAAAGAGGTATCAAAAATGGAAGAAAATAAATTGAAAAAAATATTTAGAAGAAGGCTATATTTTATTTTATAAAAATGGTACAATAGAAGTAGAGAAAGCGCCCATGTTTGGCGATATTAATTTGAGCTATTCAGATGGTAAGCTGAATCTATTAACAAAAAGAGAAACAAAAATATGTCTATTGAGAACAACTCAGGGGCGTACCGTAAGCAATAATGCTAATGGTATGCCCCTTTTTGTATATCAAGAAAGGAGGTGTGGGCTATGGAAAGAAATGTTTTTCCCCGATTATGTTGTAGGTGCTAAATTTTTCAATGGATCCAGAAAAAAAGGAAGAAAAATTTTTTTCAAACTGTAAAAAGAGTGACAAGAACTTAAATAAAAAGGAAACGTGAGATTTTTAGAAAAATATGTCAAAACCTCAACAACAATCAGAAACTAGAGCAGATGATCTTGAAAGTTCGGAGAGTTCTAAAGGACAAGATAACCGCTAGGAACTTTAGAAAGAACTACAAGCAAAGAGCAGATATAAAAAGATAAAAGGAGAAAAACAAAAATGAAAATTGACTTAAAAAAATAAAAAGAAAAAAATTAGAAAATTATATTCGTAGTATTGGTTATGAAACAACTGGCCTTGAATTAAAAAGTGATCAAGCCCTTATTGATCAAGCTATTATTGATAGTTACAAACAAGATGAAAAGAAAGATTTAGTTTCTCTAATTGATATTATTGAAGTAACTAGCAAAAGAAGGAAAAGTATGAAGAAATTGACTTGAGACAAGGTAGGAATGATTGAGATTGGTGATACTCTTGGTGGCAATAGAGATAAAGATGCTAAGACAGATTTTCTAGAAGTTGATTATAAGATGAAGACATTCGGGGGATTTCTTAACCTATCAAAAGAACAAATTGATGACGGTATGTATAATCTAGATTCATTCCTAGGAAATAGTATTGCTAAACTTGAGCGTAAAACTATGAACAAAGGAATTGGGGAAGTCCTAACACTTGCGACTGCAAAAAGTATTGCTTCTATCAATGACATTAAAGATCTAGTAGCTCTAGTGAACCCAGAGCGAGAAGTTTCAATTGTAGTTACTAATTCTTTATTTAACCACTTAGAAAAGATGGTAGATAGTTCAGGCTTACCAATTCTTAAAGTTAACAAGCAAGATGGAACTAGTGAAACATTCTATACTGATCATTTTGTAGTAGTAGATGATACTACATTAGGAAACGCTGGAGACAAGCTTGCGTTTGTTGGAGATATGAAGAACTACGCTAAACTGTTCAAATACAATCAGACGTCTGTGAAATGGGTTACAGACTTAAAAACATATTCTGAACGACTTGCGCTATACACACGTTTTGACGTTAAGAAGGTTCAACCAACATTAGGTTATTTTGCAACTTGGAATTAAGAGGTAGTTAAATGGAGTTAGATTTATCAAAATACCCTCTACAAGAACTTTATAAAAGATTTGAAGAGGTGGAACAGAAAGAGGCCAATGTTTCAAAGTTTGAAAAAAACTATCTTAGATGAAAAAGTAAAAATTACAAAAATTTTTGAAGGATTTAGCCTTGACGATTTGGAAAGTTTAATAAATGGTAACGAGGTTATTTCACACGATCAATTGAACTTACTAACAAAAAAATTAGAAAGTGTATCAAGAGAGCTTAAAGATATTAAAACAATTTTTCAAAGTGAAGTTCCTATTTATATCCATTTTTGAAACACGGAGACGATTTAGAAAAAGTGGTTTAGAAGCTTCTTACAAAAAAACTATTAAACATATCATAATGGAGTTTGAAAAAAACTCGATCAATTGAAAAAGAAGTGCAAGAGATCAATGATAAGATAGTGAAAGAAATTTCTAATAAACATAGTCTTTCAGGGTGGAGAACAGAGTTAGAACTAAATGCAATTACACCTCTATTTAAACCAGAGGTAAGTGGTGAAATCTATCTAAATTCAGAAATTAAGAAAGCTAAGGAATTTTTAAAGTAATTCATTTTATATATAGCGGTACTCAATAAGTATCGCTATTACTTTGATTTTTGTAGACTTTAACACAATGAGGCGAGCATAAACTGAAAAAATGAAATGGTTAAAATCCTTTTAATAGCAAGGGAAGAGGAAAGATGGCGAGTTTCACAGAATGTAAGATATGTTAAACTGGAGGGAAAAACAAGGAGATAATGATAGAAGAAACACTGGTAAAAGGGTGTTGCAATGCAACAATAGGTAGATACTATGCAACACCTTGTTAAGTTGAAGGGATAGGCTAAAATGAGATAAGGATAGTAGAATTACATAGAATATAGGCCCTAATAAGTGAAATATAGGCTTTTTAAAAGGTCTGATAGTATTTGTATAGGGAGGGTAATATTGCTTACTAAGGGACAATTAGACAGGCTAGATGAAGAGCTAGACCGTTACAAGAACATAGAAAAATAAAATATTTTTTTGAGAAGACAAGAAATAATTTATAATAAAAAGTTTACTGAACATTCGAGTAGTTCAAATAAAATCAGTAATCCAACTGAAAATACAATTATAAGGCTAGAAAGTGATATAGTGTTACGAAATTTAGAGCTTTTTAAGGAAATAGTAGAGCTATTACTAGAAAAATTAACTCCAGAACAGAAAAATTTTTATTTAAAATGCACTGGCTGGGTGAACAATTAACATGGGAGGAAATATCAGAACGACTTGATAGACCAGTGAGAAGAATTAAAAAGCAAAGAAGAGCTATCATAGAGGCTATGCCAATATGATCAACCTATAAGAGATTGAATAGATAATTTAATAAGAAAAATAAAAAGAAATATAAAATAAGTTACTTGAATAATCATTTATTTGTTAATTTCCAAAAACAAAATTTGATTTTCTGTAAAAATTTAATTTTATCAATTCTTGAATTTTTTTCAAGATCCCCCTCTATAAAAAAATTTTTTTGGGTCAATCGGGAACCGGTGAAGGAACTTTTTCCAAGTCGGAGGCTTCCAGATAAAAAGGGGTTGAAAAACTAGCTTAAAATGGCCCTAGAGTGGCTACTTTTTGGAATTTAGAAATATATTGAGAGATAATAGCTATACATTTGTTTTGTATGGCTATTTTTATAATAAAAAAAGCCCCAAAAATTTTTGGAGCTTAATTCTTGCCTATTGAACTCATTAGATTTAGTTCCTTTTTACTACCCTTTAAGTTACCCTCAGCATGTCTCACTTTGTCAGTGATTGTTGAAATACAATGTTTTTTTGGTGGTTAGGTTGCCCTTATTATTACTATACATGTTTGAGTGCTGATAACAAAATGCTTTAATTTTAAGATATACTTTTGCAGAAAAGCCTACTACAGTGGGCTTTTTGTTTTA
>BNJU01005635.1_pt1 | contig 11422 bp, 17 predicted proteins | sample 8539281 | NCBI WGS metagenome assembly BNJU01 (sample SAMD00202456, study PRJDB9452) | human saliva metagenome | isolation source: human saliva | place: Japan
TATTATTCTCATTATTATTCTCATTATTATTATTATTCTTATTATTCTTATTATTAGCAATTTTATTTAATGCTTGAACGACTTCTGGGTCAAGCTTAGCAAAAGTTGATCCTGATGGGTTTATTACACTTGTCGCTTGGTCACTGCTTATACCGCCACCGTTAATCCTATCAAGCTGGGAACTTTTTGTCATACCAGTAAATTTATCTAGGGAAATAGACTCTATCGCTGCCGCATTATGAGCACCATCTATAGTTGAGCCTTGTCCGCTTGCCCACTTTAGTAATCCAGGGTCCTTATCGAATACACTGCTATTAGACTCTTGAATATTGCTTCTAAGTTTCGCACCCATGTCGTCGCTCATGTAGCGTTTAGATTCACTTTCACTAATCGCCTGATTATGTGCGTCAATACCACCTGGACCTCGACTAGACAAGAGTATGTTTGTGCGGCTCGAGCTTTTACATCGTCTCCGTTTTTGATGGCATCAGATAAAGCAGATTTCAATTCTTGTATGGAAGCATTTCCGAAACTTATTTGTGCGTTTTTAACTTCTGTAGAAATTAATGAATGAGTCATCTCTTGAATTCGCGCCTTTGATCCAGGCAATTCTAAGCTGCGCAGTCTGCTATCATATTTTCCAGAGGCAAGAGATTCTTTGAACCCTCTATCTGCGTATGCTTCATAGTTTGCTTGATCAATTTGACGAAGTTTTTTATTGTCACTAAACCGCTTCATGGCTTTATGGGCGCCGATAGTGAATGGATTTTTTCGTCCACCTATACCCTTACTTAAAAACTCTGCCCTCCTAGATGACATCATGTCTGAAGCTGTATTTGACACAAATCCGCCAAGCCGTGAAACACCCAATTTATTAGCAAAGCCACCAATGCCACCTACGATTTTGCCCATGATTGAGTTGGATTTTATAGCTATAACAGCTACCATAAATGTTCCAATAAATAGTGCAGCTAAAGCCATGAGTCTCTGTATACTACTAGACTCCCCTGATCCTAGTGTGATTGAAGCTGCAAACTTTAGTCCGCCATAATATATAGATGCTAGAGGATAAAGAAAAACCAATCCAGTAAACATGCTTTTCCATTTGTCAAATAGTTTTTGAGTATTTGGCAATACCCAAGCCACTAAAGCTACAGGAGAAAAAATAGCCAATATAGGAATAAGCATAGATCTTACTTGTAGTGCTAACAGGCCCGCTATAATTCCAATAATTGCTGGGATGATCATGGCGCCCAAGAACAATATTATGGCAGGCCAACCCAATACTGCACCAGCCGCTAAGGTGACTCCAACACTACCAGCAACGGTAGCAGAAAGAAGTATAGAATCAAATAATACAGACCATCCATTTGCTGCTTTAAGCCCAGAGTATGATTCAAATCCACTAAATATACTGTCTATACTTTTACCGGTGATATTAGCAATATCAATTATCACCTGCATGAGATAGTAAGATATATTAATAGCTACCGCCACAATAACAAGTCTTGGTAGCATTTTTTTGATACCGTAATTGGATATTCCAATGTTTGATACCTGAGATATAACAATTCCTAAAAATATAACGACTAATATAGCGTTAGCTAAATCGCGCACCTTTGTCCACGAGTCGTAATAGGTTCCACTTCCATCAAGGGGGTTGTTGATTAGAAGAAATTCAAAAATAGACCAAGCCCCATCCGCAAAACTAATAGCGACGTTTATCGCTGGACATATAAAATATCCCAATAGTCCGCTATCCAGCACATCTCCGCAGTCCTTTTTATTTTCTTCGGTCGCTGCTGACCCTGAGGTGTCTACATCTTTTTTTATGTCATCCCATGCAATAGGTGCTTTATTATTATTTACCGTATCTTTGTCTAGTCCAGAATTTTCTAGCTATACAGTCGGTAAAAAGTTTATCTATTTGTTCATTACTTTTATCTTGTCCGTCTGGACGTTTAGCGACAGTTCTAATAGCACTGGCTATACACGTACCTATTAACATTTTCGCGAGTTTTTTCTTGGCGGCGTCATCACAGAACCACCCCTTCTCTGATGCTTGTGATGGTGCCCCTGGAAGCGATTGATACTTACATCCGGCAGCAACCTTATCTGCATCTGAGAGCCCCAAATACCATGGACTGGTCTCAATTTTAGAAACGATTAGATTTACTAGTTTGTCCTGAGGACCTGCTTTATCCGCGAGTGCTACAGCATTTTTTTCAACCACACTTTTTCTTATCCTCGTAGCAACGACCTAGTATCAAAACTTCTACGCTTTAGCTGGTCCAATGTTTATAGGTTATGTTTTTCAGTTTTAGTTTATAAAACTCTGCTTTCCAGCCTGCATGACAGGTAATTTCTGGATCTACATCACCTGTAAACCCTAATATCCTCGATCTCAATCCAGATCCTTCTTACTACATCCCCACCAGCCACTATCTTTCTTTCTTCTTTTATCTTGTTTTGGCAGATATGCCTTCAGGACACTTAACAGACCCACTTATGTATGCGATGTGGATTAGTGTCAGCTCAGATTGCTGGATCTATCTGCAAAAGACAGGCTTTGACTGTAAGAATAGTAGAAAATAATGCCATTAGTATAAAGCTCATGCATACATAAAAAGCTTTATATTTTTAAATTATTCCCATAACTACGCCCACTAATAAACATAAACACCTTCATTTAATCATATATGAAGGTGTTTATGCAAGATTTATTAGAGTTTATCTTGGTCTTTGTGTATCGTAAAAATTCTTTTTACCTCAGGAATTTCTACAAAATTTGGGATTTTTCTCTTTACCTTCAACAACGTGAGAGTCGTCACAAACAATGCTTGGGGTTCTTAAGTCTGATAATGCTCCAGATACCATTATTGTTTTACCGTCTTCTGGAGCGCCGTGCCCTTTAGTTGATTTATCTAATGGTTTGTTAAGATAAAACAAATTTCCTTTGTTCTCACCTGGGCCAATTTCTGCATTAATTATTATTACACTAGTTTTGTTAATTGTACCGTCTTCTGGTATACCGTCTTTTGCTTTTTTACTAAAACACGCAAAAAGGCTATCTACTGTGTCACGTATACCACCGCCTACAGGTTGTAGTATATCTGTCTCTGGGTCTTCTGGTTTACGCTCATTAAAAGCATTACCATGCCTTTCGCCAAAGTATTCTTTGATAGGCTTTACTAGTTCGCCCTTTTCTATGGTGTCACCATATATTTGTGCTTTTGTAGTTCCATAAGATTGTTCGAAGTTTATTCTCTTTAATTCTGATTTAGCATAGCCAATAGTATAGGCGTCTATAATGGAGTTCATTATGTCGTCTGCGGTCATGCCAATTTCTGACGGTAACAAAGAATTATCGTTTTTGTAAGCGTATGCAAGCATGCCGCCGTCATAAATTGCTGTTATGATAGTACGTGAAATCTCATCTTGAACTTTTTCGTAATTATCTGCGGTTGCAAGCCAATAACCGTTTTCAGAGTCAAAAGTTTCAGATTTATATCCGTGATTTCCGAAAACCCAATTTGTAATACATTTAATCCGATCGGTATAATAATTACCTTCTTCTTTTTCTTTGTCTGTAGCGTTTTTGAACTTATCTTCTAATGATTTCAGATTCCTAGCGAAATCTTCTAGTCCGACAAATTCCATTTTTATTTCTTGAGTTTCTGGAGTTGGGGATTCTGTTGGTTTTTCAGGCTCTGGTCCTATTGATGATTGTTCGGTAGTAGCTGGAGTAGTTTGTTTCTGCGTCTGGGAACTTTTTTTCGCGCTGCAAGCATCTATAACGCCTGCGACAAGCGCTATTTCACTAAGCCTGCTTTTAATTACGCCCTCCTAGACGTTAATATTGTTTTTTCTGATGAACCGCTTGGGTTAAATTGTTCACGATTTCGAACCATAACGCTTGGGATCCTTTCTCTGACATTGTCAGGTATTTTATTGTAAAACTCCTTAGACTTTCCAGTCCAATTGGCTATATAATGACATAAATTGTACAGAAATGCAATAAAAATGGCATATTTTCCATAAAAAAACACCCTGTCGAGAGGGTGAATTATCTGTGGCGCGCTCGACCGGATTCGAACCGGCGATCTCCTCCGTGACAGGGAGGCGTGATAGGCCAACTTCACTACGAGCGCATATCAATATCCCTTATATTATCAGATTACTTCTGTCTTTTCAAGGAAAATGTTTGCTTTTTTCGCTTGACTATTTTACAATTTAGGTATAAGAGAAAATTTTATGACAAAAAGAAATATTGTAATCAGTATATTCATCGCAACAGTAATCGCAGGAAGTGTTTTTATACCCAGAATAACTTTGGCTGCCAAATGTGGTGGCGCGGAAACTTCTGTTATTTCTTGTGAAGGCGAAGGCAGCACGGCAATTATCAACATAATCAAACAAGTTATTAAAATCTTAACCGCTGGTATTGGAGTTGCGGCGGTTGGTGCTGTTATATACGGGGCATTCTTATACACTACTTCTGAAGGTAGTCCTGATAAGATAAAAAAAGCACGTGAAGTTTGGACTAATACTGTCATTGGGATAATAATGTTGCGTTTATGGTGGCAATTACCAACTTTATTATTCCAGGAGGAGTTTTCGATTAATGAAAAAGATTATAATAGCTATGTCTTTAATGGTTATGGGGTCGTTTGGGGCGAGTGTAACTTTCCCGAATACTTCTTTTGCGGACGATGCATGTTCTAATAAAGGAAAAATTTTAACATTGAAGCCATGGTACAGCGGCTTAACTAATAATGACTGCTCCCTTAAAAGTCCAGGCGCAGATACTAATTCTCAAGCTAACTATATTTGGAAAATCGCGCTTAATATTGTTGATGATTTGCTGCAGCTTATTGGTTACACGACCGTTGGATATATTATGTACGGTGGTTTCTTAATGATGACCAGTAACGGCGCTCCAGACAAGGCTGCTCGTGGACGAAAAACTATCATGAGTGCCGCTATTGGCTTGGTTATTGCCCTAGCTTCTGTTGCGTTGGTTAACTTTATATCATCAAAGATAGGGGTATAAAATGAGATATATGGAATTTTTTGCTGGATTATTAGGAAAGGCAGATGCTCTTGGTGTGCCACGGAATAACGATGTAGATATTATGAAGTTTGTTAATTTGGCGCTCTGGGTGGCTGGTATTATAGCTGTTATTGTGGTGATTATTGCTGGAATAAACTATTCCCTGTCCTCTGGCGACCCGTCCAAAACTGCCAGCGCAAAGAATGCCATTTTATATTCAGTCATTGGTCTGGTTATTACTGCTAGTGCGATTGCTATAACAAGTTATATTATAGGAAAGGTTTAAGATGAAAATTTTTACGAAAATTCTGACTGTTGGAATGTTAATGGTTGGGCTTCTTGGCGTGTTTACTCCAGCGGTATCCGCAGCTAATGGTATTAATATTTGCTCAAATGGAAATGAAAACTCTGTCTATTGTAAAAATAAAAACACTGGCGAAACTCAAGTGAACGGTATTATAAAAACTATCGTTGAAGTTCTACTTACAGCCGTTGGTGCTATTTCGATTATTATGATAGTTATTGGTGGCATTATGTTTGCACTTTCCAGTGGTGACGCCCAGAAAGCCGCAAAAGCCAGGAATACTGTTTTATATGCGGTAGTTGGTTTGGCTGTATCGTTATTCGCATCAGCAATTGTTAATTTTGTATTTAATAGGTTTAATTAGGAGAAAATATGAAAAAATCAATAATATCAATAGCAATTATGACATGTGCGGTGTTTGGAATATCGGTTTTATCTACCGCTTCCCTGTCGGGCAGTGTTTCTGCTCAGGTATCTAAAGGAATTGATACGGCTACAACATCGGAAATGAAAGGTAAAAGTATTGACGGTGATAAAGGTCTAATAAAAACAGCAGTTAATATTTTACTTTGGGCTGTGGGTATTTTATCTGTTATTATGATTATCTTTAGCGGTTTTCGTTACATCACCTCATCTGGTGATGCTTCAAAGACGAAATCTGCTCCAGAATACGCTCATTTATTCAGTAGTTGGGTTAATTGTGGCTATTATGGCATGGGCGATTGTCAATATGGTTATAAAGCGACTATGATAAATCCATAATTAGTTTTACAAATAACAGATAAAAAAATATAATAGTAATATCATTAAACAAGGAGAAAATAACAATGAATAAATTAAAATTAATCTTGGCGGGACTACTAGTAGTACCAACTGTTGCTTTGGCTGTAGCTCCAGCAGCAGGCGCTGAAGGAGACTATACTCTAAAGGGCGGTGTTAGTAGCGCGCAAGGAACGGGAGTTGATCAGGTGTCTACAGATCCTGAATCTTTAGTTAAGCAGTTTGTAAACATATTCTTGTTTGCTGTTGGTGCATTGAGTGTTATTATGCTTATCTGGGGTGGTATCCGTTACACTACTTCAGCTGGTGATAGTAATAAGGTTCAGGCGGCTAAGAATACAGTTTTGTACGCAATTGTCGGTTTGGTAGTTGCAATTTTGGCATACGCAATCGTCAATATGGTTATCGGTAAGATTGCATCAGGATCATAATCCTTCCTATTGATAAAAAAGAGCCTCGCTAATGAGGCTCTTTTTTTATGGTTAAAAAAAATACCGCCAACTTGTGACGGTATTTTCTGTAAAATGGTTTTTACAGAACTTGAATTTTCTTTGCTTTTTCTTGCTTTATCTTTTCGAAAGTAATTGTCAAAACGCCATCTTTTAATTCTGCCTTAACGCCTTCTTCATTTACGGCGGTTGGCAATGCTAATGTACGACTGAATTCGCCCCAGTAGCATTCTTGGATGTGCCATTGGCGAACATCTGCTTCGTCACCGCTAGACAGTGTGCCGCTAATTGTTAAGATGCCGTCAGAAATGCTTACGTCTAGGTCGTTTCGATCTACGCCGGCAGTACGAGCTTTAATAACTAGGTTATTTTCTGTCTCAAAAACGTCAACAGCCAATTGACCCATTGCATCATCAGCCTCATCTTCCCAGTTGTCATCAGATCGTGTTGCTGGTGTGCTATTGTTTCTGCTATTGTCGTCGTTAAAACCAGGTAGCAGATCGTCGTTATCATCGTCAATAAACGCCGCTGCCAATTCCTGTTCTGTTAGTAATGTATCATCTTGCTTTCGGGCCATAATTTCCTCCACTTTTATAATAGGCTCATTGACAAAGTCTTTATTAGTATAACTGTAATGTGCGTTATAATCAACAGAGAAAGGCTTAAAACGTAAAAATTACAATGTTTGACACGCTATTATCAATCATCGCTCCTCACCACTGTTATAAGTGTGGTAAAACGGGTGGTATTTTATGCTTAAATTGTAAAAAATACATCATGAGTCGGAAGTATGATATATGTGTTATATGCGGTGATTTATTGGAGAATGGCAATTTATGTAAAAAGCATAAGCTCCCCTGTGATATGATCTGGTGTTTTTCACGACGTACGGGTGTTGTTGCAAAGATTATTGATGATTATAAGTTTAACCGCGTTCAGGCAGCGGCTGATTTACTAAGCGAATTCTTAGACAAAGCTCTGCCTGAATTGCCGTCAGATACAGTAATCGTACCAATCCCTACAATTTCTAAGAATATTCGGCGTCGTGGATTTGATCATATACGAAAAATTGCTATTAAACTATCTCGACGTAGAAAAATAGAGTGTTGTTCCCTGTTCCGGCGCAGAAATAACGTCACTCAGCACTTTACGAAGTCTTCCGCCCAGAGAAAACGTCAAGCAAAGGAGTTTTTTGAAATTGCGGGTAAAGTTGATAAAAATAAGCGGTATATCATTATTGATGATATCTTTACGACTGGCTCAACTGTGTTGGCGGCGGCGGAATGTTTGAAGAAAAATGGCGCCAAACACGTGGAAATTGCGGTTATTGCCAGGCATGGGCGCCCGAAGCTATGAGTGATGATAATGACTTCCGCGATGAATTTCTTGGGCGCGGTATAATTGCTCAGCTAAAATAAGACGAACTAATTGGTGTGGAAACACTAAGTTCGATAACGACCAAACGATGTTGGATTTTTGGCGCAAGTCGCTAGTAACTCCGTAAGCACCACCGACGATGAAGACGATATGTTTGTCGATATGCTTGGTTATTAGGTTCGACAATTCCGGCGATGATAAGTTTTTACCGCGCTCATCGAGCAAAATAACGAAGTCGTCCGAATTGAGGCGTGAAAAAATACGCTCAGACTCTTCCTGACGCGCCCTGTCGCCTTCAAAGCTTGAATGCGGTAGAATAATCATTTCCGCAGCAAAAGGTGCTCGTAGACGCTCTAAAAAACGAGAAACGCCTGGCTGAACCCAGGCTTCGTGCTTTTTTCCGATTGTTATAATGGTGATTTTCATAATATCTATGGCGGAGAGAGAGGGATTCGAACCCTCGATGAGTTGCCCCATACCGCTTTTCGAGAGCGGCCAGTTCAACCACTCCTGCACCTCTCCGTATCTAACTAATTCGGGAAATTATTTTTTATCAGTTTTCTTTGAATCTTTGGCAATTGTGGTGCCGATAGCGATCCAGATAATACTCAATAGTAAACTAATGCCTGCCAGTTCAAAGAATGCAATAATCCATTTACCAGCTTCATTCCAAGTTATCATTTCAATAATTACTGCTGCTAACAAGACTGAAATGGCGGTTACGAGAATCGTGGCAATTGTTAAAAGTGCATATTTTACGTACTTAATAAAATTCATACCCCCTCCTTAGGTTAATTGGTACACCCGGCAAGATTCGAACTTACGACCTCTGGCTCCGCAAGCCAGCGCTCTATCCAGCTGAGCTACGGGTGCATACAGCCTTTCGAAAATCGATTGGCCATAATAAAAATGTAAAGTACTTTCATTGCTATAAAGCACTGAACTTTTGTATTCTACCACATAAAATATAGTCAATCAAGCTATAGCTTTATCAGTCGAATAAACTTCTCTAAGGCGTCTGGCTTTAATTTCTTGCATTGGTAGGCGTGCTCCGAGCATATCGACAATTCTCTCGCCCTCTGCTTCGGAAAAGTAAATAGTTAAACCTGGCGAAAATCGTTTTACTGGCAATAATAGAATCGAATGTTGATTGTTTTCGTGAATTAATCCAAATGCGCGAAATTCGCTAAAATCGTGTAAAACATCGGCGATGTAAATACCTTTGGGGCTAATCGCGTAGTTTATTATTTGAGGAGTTTTGTTTGATAATACAAACAAGGCCACTGCCATAATTGGTAGTAAAACAGCGAAAGTCCAGTTTTTAAATACCAAAATTGCTAAAGCCATTAATCCTATCAACACGATGACAAAAAACACGTACCACAATTTACCGCGCTGAACTTGCACACCTTCTGGTGCGTTCCAAGCTATTGGCTCGGTTAAATCAATCCTGTCAGGTGATGGCGTTTCAAAGTCTTGGTTTTCTGGACTATCGTTCATGACGTTAGTATATCACGATGAGAATTAGTGAACAATTAAACGTTAGTGGTTGATCCGCCACTCAAAGCTGCGCCAAGGATGAAGTTGATTATGGCGTAAGCAAAGACCGCGATTAATAGACCGATGATTGCATATAAAATTGTGTTTTTGGCGTTTGTGACAGATTCTTTTTTACCGCCAGATATTACGTAGCGGAAAACCGCCGAAGATTAGCATAACGACGCTTAAGACGCCGACGCCGAATAGCATAATGTTGATAGCGCGCCTCACGATTGATGAATCACCATTAGCCAAGTTGGACGGCGTATTGTCGCCGCGTGCCGCGTTAATTCCAGCTGGAGCACCACCTTCGCCTAATGCAGAAACTGGAGCGGTTGCTAAAGCTATACCGAACCCAATTGTAAGTAATCCTATTGTAATTTTTAGAGACGTATTCTTTTATCATAATTCTATTATACCCTATTTACGATAAAGCTATTAATAATTGCACTTCTATGGTACACTAAATAGTGAATTTGGAGGAGTACCCAAGTGGCTGAAGGGGACGGTTTGCTAAATCGTTAGTATGGAGAGATCTGTAGCGGGGGTTCGAATCCCCCCTCCTCCGCCAAAATTCAGGGATAGTACGGAAGGGTGACCGAGTGGTTGAAGGTACCGGTCTTGAAAACCGGCGTGCGGTAAAACGTACCGAGGGTTCGAATCCCTCCCCTTCCGCCAAAATAGTGCTATTGAATTTGAAAAATAGGAGATTCATGAGTCTCCTATTTTTATTGGTTATGATGGAGATTTTTATTTCTCTTGTTTGACTTGAATCGTACTTTCGTAACTTGCGTCAGATAGACGATCAAACATAAAACGTCGGTTAAATAGCGCTACTATAATTGTAATTAATACGAATAATATGAATGCTAAGAGTGTAATTACGAATAAGTAAAGAAACAGTAGCGAATCCGCTTCCTTGTTAAATTCATGCGCAAGGTAATGTAAGACTGCAGGAATGATACAAAAATATATCGTGAGTAAGATTCCTCTGAAAATTGTGCGAATCCATTTTTCTATTTTTCAAATGTTGAGTCCCAAACTTTAATAATGCGCTACCAAAAGTTTTACCATTCAGTAGAGGAATTAGGCTAAAATAGAGGACTAAAAATAGTGAAAACGGAAGTTGGGTTTTTGATAAGGTGTAAGGAATACGGACGATAACAGCGTCGATTATTAGAGATAAACTAACGCGAATTCCAGAAACTCGTGAGCCAGCCTCAAGGGATTTTTCATCTATTTCTTCCCTGGACGGAAGTAGCCACGTCGCAAACCAGCCCAGAAAGTAACCGATGCATCCGCCTATCGTGTTCTGGATGATATCATCGACGTCGGCTAATCGGTAAGGTCCTGAATAGATGAAATAAAGTCCAGACAGTTGCGTTAGCTCAAAGAATAAACTTAAAATAGCTGTCAATAACAACGTCTTTTTAAGGCTACATTTGAAATAGTAGCGCAGGTAAATTCCGAACGGAATGAGCATTAAAACGTTGAAAGCAGGAACGTAAAAAGTGGGATGTTTTATCGCCGTAGTCCAAGTTGAGCTATCTGTTAATACAAATGGACTATTCTTTATAAAATCTGCGACGAATGAAAACGGGATTAAATTCAGATTTTCTGCGTAAGTTGTGTGAACGGATTCTGGATTTGGTAACGGTAAAATAACTAAGAAATATACGGTTAATAAATACAGAATAAAGGAATAGAAAATCAAAGTCCGCAGCTTACTGACGGATCCATATTTTCGATAGTTCGCAATCATATACGGCAACGTGATAAGAAAAGCCAAAATTGGAAAAAGGATTAGTGCGACCTTAATAGAAATTAGGTATCCCATAAACTCCATTATACTAAACATCTTTATCTGTAAAATTCAGGATGACTATTTCTATGCAGCGAAATATACTTGACAAAAACAAA
>BNJU01003339.1_pt1 | contig 11407 bp, 13 predicted proteins | sample 8539281 | NCBI WGS metagenome assembly BNJU01 (sample SAMD00202456, study PRJDB9452) | human saliva metagenome | isolation source: human saliva | place: Japan
ACGATACTATTCGCGCCGCCGCTGACTGTGAGCACTTAGCACCATCTCCAGCATCAACCGTATTGTCGCTGCCGGAAACTGTGATATGGTCGGCGTCACCGCCGGACACGACATCATTATGGTCGCCATCGATTGTGATATTGTTGGCACCGTTACCGGCGTTGATTGTATTGTGGCTGCTGCCGCTGCTTACGGTAATGTCATCTGCATCATTTCCGGTAGTAATCTGATTACGATCACCACCATCAACCGTGATCTTATTAGCACCGTTGCCCGCATTGACCGTATTGCTGTCGCCGCTAATCGTGACACTGTCATCACCGCCGTCGGCTACGACACTATTATCGCCGCCGCTAATCGTAATGACATTGGCGCCATCACCAGCGTTGACCGTATTGTCACTGCCAGAAACTGTGATATGGTCAGCGTCATTGCCGGATACGACATCGTTGTGATAACCAGCAATCGTGAGGTTATTAGCACCATTACCAGCATGGATCGTATTGTCATGGCTAGTGCTGCTCACGGTGATGTCATCAGCATCATTTCCAGTGGTAATCTGATTGTGATCACCGCCGTTAACCGTGATCTTATTAGCACCGTTGCCCGCGTTGACCGTATTTCTGTCGCCGCTAATTGTGACACTGTCATTATCGCCGGTGGTTACAACATTATTATCGTTGCCGCTCACCGAAACTTCATTATCGCCGTCGCCACCATCAATGCTGTTGGAGTTACCGCTGATGGTGATGTGGTCAGCACCGTCACCAGAATGAACGGTATTGGAGCCACCGTTCACAGTGATAGTATCCGAGTCATTGCCGGTAGTTACATCATTACTGTTGCCGCCAACCGTGACCTCGTTTGTGCCACCGCCAGCATCGACAGTATTGGTATTGCCATCCACAGTGATGTGATCATTTCCGTTTCCGGTGGTGATGTTGTTGCCAGTCTTTCCGGAAGCAACCGAAACTTCATTATCGCCGTCGCCACCATCAATGCTGTTGGAGTTACCGCTGATGGTGATGTGGTCAGCACCGTCACCAGAATGAACGGTATTGGAGCCACCGTTCACAGTGATAGTATCCGAGTCATTGCCGGTAGTTACATCATTACTGTTGCCGCCAACCGTGACCTCGTTTGTGCCACCGCCAGCATCGACAGTATTGGTATTGCCATCCACAGTGATGTGATCATTTCCGTTTCCGGTGGTGATGTTGTTGCCGAGTCTTTCCGGAAACAACCGAAACTTCATTATCGCCGTCGCCACCATCAATGCTGTTGGAGTTACCGCTGATGGTGATGTGGTCAGCACCATCACCAGAATGAACGGTATTGGAGCCACCGTTCACAGTGATAGTATCCGAGTCATTGCCGGTAGTTACATCATTACTGTTGCCGCCAACCGTGACCTCGTTTGTGCCACCGCCAGCATCGACAGTATTGGTATTGCCATCCACAGTGATGTGATCATTTCCGTTTCCGGTGGTGATGTTGTTGCCAGTCTTTCCGGAAGCAACCGAAACTTCATTATCGCCGTCGCCACCATCAATGCTGTTGGAGTTACCGCTGATGGTGATGTGGTCAGCACCATCACCAGAATGAACGGTATTGGAGCCACCGTTCACAGTGATAGTATCCGAGTCATTGCCGGTAGTTACATCATTACTGTTGCCGCCAACCGTGACCTCGTTTGTGCCACCGCCAGCATCGACAGTATTGGTATTGCCATCCACAGTGATGTGATCATTTCCGTTTCCGGTGGTGATGTTGTTGCCAGTCTTTCCGGAAGCAACCGAAACTTCATTATCGCCGTCGCCACCATCAATGCTGTTGGAGTTACCGCTGATGGTGATGTGGTCAGCACCGTCACCAGAATGAACGGTATTGGAGCCACCGTTCACAGTGATAGTATCCGAGTCATTGCCGGTAGTTACATCATTACTGTTGCCGCCAACCGTGACCTCGTTTGTGCCACCGCCAGCATCGACGGTATTGCTACTACCATCCACAGTGATGTGATCATTTCCGTTTTCCGGTGGTGATGTTGTTGCCAGTCTTTCCGAGGCAACCGAAACTTCATTATCGCCGTCGCCACCATCAATGCTGTTGGAGTTACCGCTGATGGTGATGTGGTCAGCACCGTCACCAGAATGAACGGTATTGGAGCCACCGTTCACAGTGATAGTATCCGAGTCATTGCCGGTAGTTACATCATTACTGTTGCGCAACCGTGACCTCGTTTTGTGCCACCGCCAGCATCGACAGTATTGGTATTGCCATCCACAGTGATGTGATCATTTCCGTTTCCGGTGGTGATGTTGTTGCCAGTCTTTCCGGAAAGCAACCGAAACTTCATTATCGCCGTCGCCACCATCAATGCTGTTGGAGTTACCGCTGATGGTGATGTGGTCCGCACCGTCACCAGAATGAACGGTATTGGAGCCACCGTTCACGAGTGATAGTATCCGAGTCATTGCCGGTAGTTACATCATTACTGTTGCCGCCAACCGTGACCTCGTTTGTGCCACCGCCAGCATCGACAGTATTGGTATTGCCATCCACAGTGATGTGATCATTTCCGTTTCCGGTGGTGATGTTGTTGCCAGTCTTTCCGGAAGCAACCGAAACTTCATTATCGCCGTCGCCACCATCAATGCTGTTGAGTTACCGCTGATGGTGATGTGGTCAGCACCATCACCAGAATGAACGGTATTGGAGCCACCGTTCACAGTGATAGATATCCGAGTCATTGCCGGTAGTTACATCATTACTGCTGCCGCCAACCGTGACCTCGTTTGTGCCACCGCCAGCATCGACAGTATTGGTATTGCCATCCACAGTGATGTGATCATTTCCGTTTCCGGTGGTGATGTTGTTGCCGAGTCTTTCCGGAAAGCAACCGAAACTTCATTATCGCCGTCGCCACCATCAATGCTGTTGGAGTTACCGCTGATGGTGATGTGGTCGCACCATCACCAGAATGAACGGTATTGGAGCCACCGTTCACAGTGATAGTATCCGAGTCATTGCCGGTAGTTACATCATTACTGTTGCCGCCAACCGTGACCTCGTTTGTGCCACCGCCAGCATCGACAGTATTGGTATTGCCATCCACAGTGATGTGATCATTTCCGTTTCCGGTGGTGATGTTGTTGCCAGTCTTTCCGGAAGCAACCGAAACTTCATTATCGCCGTCGCCACCATCAATGCTGTTGGAGTTACCGCTGATGGTGATGTGGTCAGCACCATCACCAGAATGAGACGGTATAGGAGCCACCGTTCACAGTGATGAGTATCCGAGTCATTGCCGGTAGTTACATCATTACTGTTGCCGCCAACCCGTGACCTCGTTTGTGCCACCGCCAGCATCGACAGTATTGGTATTGCCATCCACAGTGATGTGATCATTTCCGTTTCCGGTGGTGATGTTGTTGCCAGTCTTTCCGGAAGCAACCGAAACTTCATTATCGCCGTCGCCACCATCAATGCTGTTGGAGTTACCGCTGATGGTGATGTGGTCAGCACCATCACCAGAATGAACGGTATTGGAGCCACCGTTCACAGTGATAGTATCCGAGTCATTGCCGGTAGTTACATCATTACTGTTGCCGCCAACCGTGACCTCGTTTGTGCCACCGCCAGCATCGACAGTATTGGTATTGCCATCCACAGTGATGTGATCATTTCCGTTTCGGTGGTGATGTTGTTGCTAGTCTTTCCGGAAGCAACCGAAACTTCATTATCGCCGTCGCCACCATCAATGCTGTTGGAGTTACCGCTGATGGTGATGTGGTCAGCACCATCACCAGGAATGAACGGTATTGGAGCCACCGTTCACAGTGATAGTATCCGAGTCATTGCCGGTAGTTAGCATCATTACTGTTGCCGCCAACCGTGACCTCGTTTGTGCCACCGCCAGCATCGACAGTATTGGTATTGCCATCCACGAGTGATGTGATCATTTCCGTTTCCGGTGGTGATGTTGTTGCCAGTCTTTCCGGAAAGCAACCGAAACTTCATTATCGCCGTCGCCACCATCAATGCTGTTGGAGTTACCGCTGATGGTGATGTGGTCATCACCGTCACCAGAATGAACGAGTATTGGAGCCACCGTTCACAGTGATAGTATCCGAGTCATTGCCGGTAGTTACATCGATACTGTTGCCGCCAACCGTGACCTCGTTTGTGCCACCGCCAGCATCGACAGTATTGGTATTGCCATCCACAGTGATGTGATCATTTCCGTTTCCGGTGGTGATGTTGTTGCCAGTCTTCCGGAAGCAACCGAAACTTCATTATCGCCGTCGCCACCATCAATGCTGTTGGAGTTACCGCTGATGGTGATGTGGTCAACTCCATCACCAGAATGAACGGTATTGGAGCCACCGTTCACAGTGATAGTATCCGAGTCATTGCCGGTAGTTACATCATTACTGTTGCCGCCAACCGTGACCTCGTTTGTGCCACCGCCAGCATCGACAGTATTGGTAGTGCCATCCACAGTGATGTGATCATTTCCGTTTCCGGTGGTGATGTTGTTGCCAGTCTTTCCGGAGCAACCGAAACTTCGTTATCGCCGTCGCCACCATCAATGCTGTTGGAGTTACCGCTGATGGTGATGTGGTCAGCACCGTCACCAGAATGAACGGTATTGGAGTCACCGTTCACAGTGATAGTATCATCACCGTTGTTAGTGGTGATTTGGTTGCCTCCGTTCAATGTGATTTTGTTGTTAATGCTGCCTGTATTGAAGGTAATGTTACTTCCAGCGCTGAGGTCGAATTTGCTCGCCGATGTGGTATTGATCGTGCCGCTGGTGCCTTCTACATGCACGATACCGGTGGTATTCACTGTAATGTATCGTTGGCCGTGAAGTGGAGTTTGCCACCCGAGCTGTCGAAATTCAGCGTTACGCCGGTCTTGCCATTGGTTCTGATGTTGGCACCACCCGTGACGCTGTATGTTTCGCCGTCGTGCCATAGGTACCAATCGTCCGAATCAGATGCAGTCGTACCTTTTACCGCTATTACACGATAGTTAGAGTAATAGGATATACCCAAAATATGGAGTGGATCATTATATGGAGAATTAAGATTTCCTTGATAATATGAGCTTCCATCATAATTTGTATCTGGGTCATCTAAGGCATAGCTGATATTATTATACGACCAGCCAGATGCCGGTTGTATGACAATAGGATTCGGTTTTGCTGCCATATCAATCACTCCTTAATTTTAATTCTTATCTATTGTACCTTTGTATTATACCATCGAAAAAGCTTTCGTGCCATATATAAAGGAATGGATACAAGAAAAGCTCTCTGATGTGGGAGAGCTTTTCTTTGTGTGCTAGGTGTCATGTATCACATTCACGGCACTTTATTGGAGATATTACCGTTGCGCGGGGGAGTTGCCCTTCGGACTCCAGAAGCCGCCGCCGGTTGCATTGTGGTTGTAGACCCATGTGTCGCCGGTTGCGAGCTTGAAGTCGTGGACGGCGTTTGCATCGAAGTGCTGGATGGCGAGATGTGCGCCGGACTTCAGTGCGATTCGCATTGTACCGTTCTTCGCTTCGGCACTGACGACGTCTTCAAGCGCGACGTCATAGAGCATGACCTTATCATCGGCAGTTGAGCGCGTGATGATGTCATTGCCGTCACTCTTGCCGAAGAAGAAGCGGTTCATGCCGTCCTTGCTGCCGGTGAGGGTATCATCACCAAAGCTGCCGTAGAGGAAACCGTTCCCTGCCGCTGTAGGGTGATGTGGTTGTTTGCCGCGTCTCCTGCAAGCTCGAGACGAGTTGCCGCGGTCGACGTCGATGTTGGTGATGCCTCGGTAGTAGTCGCCGGTACGCCCGTCGAGGTAGATCCGCGTGTTGTCCCCGAAGTTGCGAATCGTAGCGCCTGCAGGGATGTTCGCAAAATAGTATTGCGCGTGTGGGTCATAGGTGATGACCTCATCTGCACCGGTGATTTTTCGCCGCGGTCTTTCTGCCCATGACGTTGACTTCGATCAGCTGGTCAAAAGTCCGCTTGCCGCATTGCGGATGGTGAGCCTGTCGCCGCGCCCTGCCATGGTGAGGACGATGTCGATGCCTTTTTTACGTACAGAGGTCACGTCGCCGCTGTGGATGTCGAGGATATCGCGCTTGAAGTGAGCTTCAGAAGCGTCTGTCGTGCGGAAGCCCTCGATGGTATCATCGCCATCGCCAGCGCCGTAGAAAGAAGGTCGTGTAGTGGTCGGTCGCGGAACCCGTGCCGGAGACCATGAGGTCAGCCGATGCGCCGCCGCCCCAGATGGAGGAGGTTCCGACGCCGCCCTCTAGCGTATTGCGGACGTTCTTTGCACCGACGAGCGTGTTGTTGCCGGAGCCGCCGATGACCTGCTCGATGCTGTAGTACTTCGCGCTTTTTTCCTTAAAACGCTTGGTCATACCGAGGTCGACGACGAGATCGTGATTGTTCTTTTCAAAGCTGACCTTGTCGCTGTACTTCTTGCGTCCGATGAAGATCTGACCGCCGCGCGTCGAGTCGTTGAAGTAGCCGTCGCCGAGAAGCGCGGCTCTGTAAACTGCCCTTGCCGTCCTCGACGAGAATCTCCCCGTGGGTGACGCCGTTTTAGAATCAGGCGCCATGCCCCTGCGTGAGGATGGTCTTGTCACCTACCACGCGGACATCGGCGTCGTTGAGGTCTGCCTCCGCGTCTGTGTTGGTGATGACGACATCGGTTACCTTGCCGTTTGCGTCGGTGAGCTCTTTCTTCAGCGGCACATTGTACCAGACGGCATCGTCGCCTTCGCCCCAGCCCTGTTGAAAGCTGGTGACGGTATCGGTGCCGCCTTCGTCCGTCAGGCCGACGTGGTCGCGCCAGCCGTTGTAGCCGTTGAGGTTGATGGTGTCGTTGCCAAGCCCGCCGTAGATGTAATCGCCTTCGCCGCCGTAGATGGTGTCGTCATTTCTGCCGCCGATAAGCGTGTTGGCAAAGCCGCCCTTTAACGTGCCGTTCGGGTTGCCGAAGATGACGAACTTGCCCGTCTCGTTCTGCATGTCGATATTTGCCGCATCCGAGATGGTCGCCGCGACATTGATGCGGTCGGTGCCTGCCGTGTAAATCTGGTAATCCGTCGTCGGAACGATAGTTGAGTTGCCATAGCCAAAGGCGGTGACGGCGCTCGCTTCAAAGGCCTTTCAAAGTGGATGACATCGTTGCCGAACTTGAAGTCCATGATGGTGACAAGAGCGTCGGCGCCGGTGAAGACATTATGCCCATGAACGTCGGTTGCGCCGGCGGTCTTTGGGTCGACGGGAATACGGTTGCCGTGGGAGTCCGTTCCCCAAGCGTAGACCGGGCGCTCCCAGACTGTCCATATCGCCCCTGCCGCCCCAGATGGAAGAGCCGGCAGAACCATTCCGGCGCAGTGGACGAGCCGGGTGCCTGCGAAACGATGGTATCGTCGCCGGTGCCTGCGACAATGGAGCTGTTCATGCCAAAGGAGATACTGTCGTCGCCCGTGCCGGCATCAATTTTAGCCGCATCGTCTGCGATAATGGTGTCCCTGCCTGCGCCGCCGTAGATGGTATCATCCGTGCGGGCAACGATGCTGTCATCGCCTGCGCCAGGATCGACGCCGCTGCTGTCATCACCGTAGATGAGGTTCTTATCCGTCGCCTTGATGATATCGGCGCCCGCACCGCCCCAGATGCTGTTGTTGGAATCGAGGTAGAGGGTATCCTTGCCCGCGTCACCGTAAGCTAAGTTAAAATCAGTTCCGATGATGCTGTCATCACCCCAGCCGCCGTGCATGGTGTTTCGGTTCTTCACCTGAATGGTGTCGTTGTCCGCCTTGCCGGATTCTGTGCGAGATAAGTCTTGAAGCGCACTGTGCGTTACACTGTACGAAGCATCAGAACTGCTAAAATCAACCGAATTCATGTCGCCGTAGATGATATTGCCATCGGTCGCATCGATGAAATCCTTGCCTGCGGCGCCGTAGATGGTGCTGTCGTCCTTGCCCCAAATGCTGTCATTGTCATTTCCGGCATTGACATAGCTTGTGTTGTCAACCTTGATGCTGTCACTTCCGCTGCCGCCCCAGACACTGCTGTCAAACCCTGCGTCGACAGTGTCTTTATCTGGTCCTGCATCGATGTAGGCATGTTCGCCGGCCTTAATGCAGTCTGCCCCAGCACCGCCGGCGATGGAGTTTTTATCAAGCGCCTTGATGCTGTCATCACCCGCGCCGCCGAAGATAAGATTAGCATACATGGCATCGACGGTATCCTTATCGCCGCCGGCATAGATTTTGTTGCCCAACACGGCTTTGATGGAATCTGCACCATCCGCAACGGTGTCACCAGTCAAACTTTCTTTGGTTAGAAAACCTAAAGCATCGGTGTCGCCATCATCATCATCGGAAATGTCAGATGCCAAACCTCTGGAGAGACCGCCGTAGATAGTGTTGTATTGGTTGGCAACGATGCTGTCACCTGCGCCGCAGCCAGCGATGTAGTTGTTATTAACGGCATAGATGCTGTCGGAACTATCAGGACCGTACTTATAATGGGCGTATTGCTGGTTTATAGTAGTAGCGCCTGCAATTTCTACTGCGCTCCAACCGCCATAGACTGTGTTATTACTAAAGACAGAGATGCTGTCTGCACCGCCATCGCCCCAGATCTTGTTGAAGTGTGTTGCATGGATGGTATCATCTCCATCGGGATCATCAAGACCACTGCCGGATGTCCCACTGGGACCACCATGAATGGTGTTTAGAGCATCAGTGGTAGTAGCAGAAAAATCCAAGACAGTGATAGAGTCGTTGCCGCCACCGCCGTAAACAGAGGAATTCTCTCTTTTGAGTGTGATAGTATCGCTGCCATTGCAACCGTCAACAATTCCAGCATTCTTGTTTTGAATCGAAATCGAATCTTTGCCATCGCCGCCGTATATCCAATTCTTGCCATTGTTTTGTTGAATGATAGTATCGTCGCCGCCATAGGTATATATATAGTTACCTGTACCACTGGTAATTGTGACGTGATCGGCTTTGTTGCTGGTATTTAACCTGAAATTATTATCTGGATCCTTCTCTACTATATTTCTTCCCGAATTATATACTTGCTTTGGATTTTCATTGTCGACATTGAACTCCTGAGGTGCATCTTCTGTAGTCGTTACTGTACCAGATTTGTAACCGCCTTCTATTGTTACGACGCCATGGCTAGCGTTAATAGCAACCGTATCCCTAGTAGAGACATAGACGTAGCCTGGAACTAAGAAATTAAGTGTTGTCCAAGTTTGTGTTGTCGACCATACTGGATTTCTTCGGTGATTTGTGACGATGCGAAGATTTTGGTTTCCACCCTGGATATTATAGGTAGCATCATCTAACAATAGCTTTCCAGCATTAATATAATTAGGAGATTGAGGAAGTATAGGAATTACAGCCAGAGGATCACCATCCGTTGCAGACCAGTTTGAAACAAAATTATTATCCTCTTCTGCGAACGAACGATAATGACCAGTGTTGCTATAAGGCGAGGTGATGTGAGTGTGTGTAGGTTCTGGGTCGGAAGCACTGCCTGTGATATAGTCAGAAAAGTCATCATTACCAGAAGGAGAAACATAAAGCTTTTTGCTCAGATAAACTCCTCCCGATAGGCTATCACGATCCAGCACATATATATTAGTTGAAGCTGGCATGTTATTTTCTCCTTATCATTTCATCATAATCTTCCTAGTTTCAACAGTTCTATCGCCTTATTTGACATACTCCCCACGGCTAAAGCCGGGGGATTCTTGGATACAGACGGCATTTGCCTGCTTAAATGCAGGTCTTACGATACTCTCCAAAGAAGGTCGATGCCCCAACCTTCAAGATGTTCTTTGCGGCATTTCTGTCCCGATCATGAACGGCACCGCAATGCGGACACGTCCATTCCCGGACGCGCAAATCTTTTGTTTCCGGATTCTGATTGCCGCAGATATGGCAGGTTTGCGAGCTTGCATAGTACCGATCAATCCTTTGGATATTCGTTCCTGTTTTGCTCGCCTGATATTCGAGAATTTTCACAAACGCCGCAAAGCCGTAGTCGGAAATTTTTCTTCCCCATCGTTTCTGCATCCCTTTTAAATTTAAGTCCTCAATGCACACAAGCGCATATTCTCCACAGATTGAGCTTGCAAGTTTAAAATGAAAGTCTTTTCGCTCATTTGCTGTTTTCTTATGGAGACGGGCGAGTGCAAGCCGTGCCCGCTTTCGATGGTTCGAGCCTTGCTTTTTCCGCGCAAGCGTTTTCCCTGCCCTGCGTATCGCTGCTGCATTCTGCTTAAAGAACAACGGCGACGTTCTATCTTTTCCATCCGATGCTGTGAGAAACTGCTTAAGTCCAAAGTCATAGCCGACGCTTTTACCCGTTCTTGCCAAAACTTCGTTTTCCACTGTCTCACAGACGAAATAAAGATAGATGTCCCCGAGCGCATCCCGTTTGATGGTGACAGTCTTGACCGTCCCCTTAATGGCACGGCTTTTTAAAATAGCGGTACTTTTTGCGTACCGATTTGGACGCTCATTTCCTTCCAGGAGCTTCCACCCTGCCTGTTTCAACGTATACGATTTATACTTTCTCACCTTCTTGAACGAAGGCGGCGCCGTTCGTATCTTTCGTTTCAGATTCCTGAAAAAGAGCTTATAGGCACGGTCCATCCGCTGCGTGATGTCCTGCACCGCCTGTGAACCGATTTCTTTCAAATAGGAGAACCGGGACATCTTTTTGAGCTTTTATGAGATGTTTTTGCAAAGCATAGACGTTCAGCGACTTGTGATACAGACGATAAGACCGTTTGTGTAGGGCAATACAGTGATTATAAAATGAGACCTGCCGCATTGATTTGACGGTGGAGCTTTTCGGTTTCTCTTTGCCTTATACAGTTTAAAGCGGCAGGTCTTCATTTTCTCACTTCCTTTGGGATGTTTTCGATTCTCGATGTATTGTTTTACCATACTGAGCGGTGCGCCGCCAACCGTAGAACAAAAATAGCTGTTTGTTCAAAGCGTAGGGAGCTTTGTCGTGAGCCAGGAAATTCCTGTCTTAAAAATACGCGAAGTTTTTCCTTTAATGGTCTTTATGGCTTTATGGATCCCAAACTGTGGGTGTACGTCAAGCAGAAGATGTACATGATCCGGCATGATTTCCATTTCGATGACCTCGACCTGGATTTTCGGCGCAGATTGACGCTGACCAGCTCCTTCAGTCTGGTGTCAACGTCGTTGACCAGTACTTTTCTACGGTATTTGGGGCAAAAACGACATGATACTTGCATGAATAGACGATATTGTTGCTCGAATGATAGTTTAACCTCTCTCATGTTGTATTATAATAGCATCACTTCCCTGCGCACCTGTA
>BNJU01003066.1_pt1 | contig 11394 bp, 14 predicted proteins | sample 8539281 | NCBI WGS metagenome assembly BNJU01 (sample SAMD00202456, study PRJDB9452) | human saliva metagenome | isolation source: human saliva | place: Japan
GACGTCCAGCATTCGTATCATTCGATGCTGAAAAATTGGAAGGTTCATTGACTCGTTTGCCAGAACGCGATGAAATCAACCCAGAAATCAACGAAGCACTTGTCGTTGAATTCTACAACAAAATGCTTTAATTTTAAGAAAAAACTTGCAGAAAGCCTACAATAGTGGGCTTTTTGTTTTTGTATTAAATCCTTGATTTCTGGGTTTGTTCAGTTATAAGCTACCTAAAGCTGTTTCATAAAATGATACGGCTTTTTTGCGTTCTCTTTTGAAAGGTGGCTGTATATATCCATAGTCATAGACAACTGAGAGTGTCCTAGACGGTGCTGGAGTTCTTTGTAAGGTATTTCAGAGTTAAGCAACAAACTTGTGCACGTTTAAAATGAGTTGACAATCTTGTAAAAAGGCTACGGTTATTAGCGTAACCATTGATAAACTCTGAAAATACTATGCTTTCAGTTTGTCCGATCTTCCAAGCCTCTTGGATTTGTCTACGTTTGTACTGTTTTAGCATTGTGACCGTATGGGGGTTAATATCGATATCACGGTAACTAGATTTTGATTTTGGGTTATTGATCTCTTGCCTGTAGTTTAGTGTTTTTGTAACATGAACTATAGCGCTATCTAGATCAATATCAGACCACTCCAGCGCTAATGCTTCATTGATACGGCAACCTGTAGCAAGAAGAAACTTGTAAAGTATTTTCTCGTAAAAATAGCGGTATCTGTCACTATCCAAACTGTCTAGATAATCTAAAAACGTTTTTAACTCAATATTATCAAAGTGTTTAATCTTTTGGCGATTTGCTTTCCGAGTGTTTCTTGGGAGAATGACCTCACGAGCAGGATTGAACGGTATAGCTTGCATAACTACACCATACTGTAAAATACGCTTGTTTAGCGCGTGGATCTTATCATAGTACAAATAAGCCCCCACTTCACCTTTATTGGCTTTCCGCCAGTTTATTGACAATATTTTGAATAAGCGGGGTAGTTAGTTTATCTAGCGTGTAAGCCCCGAATAATGGCAAAATATGGGTATTAAGAGCCTTTCTTACGCTGTCTTGAGTATTTGGTTTTACAGTGTGTTTGTAGCTTTCCCACCACAATTCAGCGAGTTCTTTATATGTTCTGAGTGTCGAGCCTTTAAATCTAGTAGAACCATTATGAATAAAGTCTATTTCAGTATCTTTAATCTTTTGTTTGAGTTCTTTTCTAGTTCTAGCAGTGATACTAGTTTTTACGTCTTTGCCTGTAACCTGGTCGATACCAAGGTAAATATTAGCACGGTACACTATTGTACCGTCTTTCTTTTTATGTTCTGTAATTTTCATGATCTAAACCTTTCTAATCCATCAGCAGGCAAGCCGTAAAGGTTTTAGTTTGTGGTTTATATCATGCCAGGGCTTCACAGATTTCCCTGTATTCAATTTTAAAGGGTCAGACGGTTGATTATATATCGGATTGTAAAAAGCGTGCATAGAGCTTGTATTAGACGGTGAAAACACGCTTTTTTGTTTAAACCGGAGTTTTCGGACACCCTAAAGAAAAATAGTAGTGCTAAGGTTTGCTATGGTTTGGTATATATAGCCTTTGATTTAGAATAAGCGAAAATATCTATTTTGTAAGAATTACTTCAGTTCAATTAGTTTATTGTAAATTTTTTTAGTTAAGGCTTTTTGTTGGCTAGCAGTGAGGTGGTGAGAGGTACGAATTACGATAGTACCATACACGTAATGTGATCCAGGATCTAATACTCCACCGTCAAATGCTGATAGGTAGGTATTTCTCTTTTCAGCTTCTTCTTTGGTCTTGTATACTTCAATAGCACCGCCTGCTTCAGTTCCCTTATCTACTAGATTAGCACCCTCAATAGGTTTGGTTACTTGGTTATCTGCGAAATAGATAGAAGCAGTATAGCCACCTTGTTTATTTAATAAACCATTAGGATCATTTTCTTCTGTAGCATGTTGCACTTCTTGAATTGTATCGACTTCTTTCAATCGTTCCTCAATAAAAGAATCTTTGGGGTTTGTAATCTGTGCTAGTTGCTTAACGCTGTTTTGGTAGGCTGTTAGTTTCTCAGTGATGTTTTTTTGAGTTTCAGAATAATCGACAGGTTTTGCAATTTCTTTCGCTTGATCTTCGATCTTTAGTGTATCGCTTTCCATTTTTGGGGCTTTACGAATAGAATTGTTGACAAATTCTTCAAAAAAAGGTACATTAGGGGAAAGTGTATAATATAATCATAGAAATTGAGATAAACACAGGTGACAGATGTGGTACTTGTGTTTTTCTGTACACAATTAAATTTTATTCCGACAGGAGGTATTTGTTATGTTAAAGGCTATAGATTTAGCTAAATTTTTTATCAAACAAGATCCTAGTTCTTTTGAAAATACTTTCGACGGCAATATGAAGCTTCAAAAATTGTTGTTTTTTGCTTTTATGACTCATTTGACTCTTTATAATGAGCCACTTTTTAATGATAAAATTAGAGCATATGCTAAGGGGTGTGTAGTCGAAAGTGTTAGGGAGCACTATAGATTGTCTTACCAGGATTTAATTAATGAGAGTGATGCGTTTGAGGATAACTTCTCTAAAGATCAGTATGAAAGTATACGTAAAACAAATGAGATATTTGGTAAGTTGCCTGCAAAAACTTTATCTGAATTAAGTCATGAATTTAAATTCTGGGGAGAGCATTATCATCAAAGCAAAAAGAGTGATGGAACCTACGATCAAAATAAAAATATTATATCCATTTCAGAAATGTTAAACGAGAAAGAAAGAATGCTAAAATTATTGACAGTTAAACCTACTATTTCAGAAAAAGAAAATACGATCAATGGTATAAGATTCATATTTGATAGTGATATAGAACTATCTAAAGATCTTTATGATTACCTTTACGAATTTTCAAATTCAGATGAAGCTGATGATGATACTTACAGTGTATATTTAGATAACAATGAATGGGTGGTGTATTAGTATTTTACAAGCAGGACAAGCAATTTTAACTCAGATACGATTTAAAGATGGAGATACTCCTCAGTATAAAAGGCCTTATCTAGTTACTAAAGTTTACCCAAACAATCAAGTTGACTTATTAGTTGCATCAAGTATTGAGGGGAAAGAACATAAGTTATCATACAAGACAAATCATGAAATAGTAAACTATAACCCACCATTTAAGAAGCCTACGTTTGTCAAATTAGACTCGCTACAAAGAGTGAATTGCAGTAGTATAATCTTTCATGAACTAAGCGGTGGATCTTGTTTAGCAGGAACTGAATTAGATAAAATTTTACAAAAATTATATAATTAAAAAGGTACCTTCAAAAAGTACCTTTTCTTATTCTTGCCTGCTGAACTCGTAAATATTCGCCCCTTCGAGGGGCTTTTTTTGTTCAGTGATTTGTGGAGTTTGTGGAGTTGTCTAATGATATTTAATGAACCTTTAAAAACTGAGAAATGCGATTAAATCAAGGTTTATAGACTATTAATACGCTCTAATGAATACCGCCAAAAATGATACAACAAAATGCTTTAATTTCTATTGGAAATTTATTCAGAAGCCGATTTCGGCTTCTTTTTTATTCGACTAACAAAAAGAGGCTGGGATATCTTGTCCCAGCCTTTATTAGTTGTCGAGTTTTATAGCATTTTTAAAAGAAGATTAGCCATTTGTTCAGGGCTTTCCTTACTGCCTCGGGCGATCCACATCTGGTAGACGCCAAAGAAGGCATTAACGAGGTAGACGATGCCATATTCCTTTTCGATTTGATTGAAAGCTTTATTGCGAAACCGTTCCTGTAGGATTTGGGAAAGTAAGGATTGGAGCTTGTGGCGTAGGAAATTTTGGATTTCTCTAGTACCGTTTTCCGTCAAGAGGGCAGCCAGAAGAGGCTCTTGGGTCAAGAACTGAAAGACCTCTGTGATAGCGACTGCAACATCTTCACGATTGTGCTCAAAGATGTATTCTAGTTGATGAAAGAGCCCTTGCTGATAGCGCTCAATCATATCATATTTATCCTTGTAGTGGGTATAAAAGCTACTGCGACTGATGCCAGCAGCTCGGGCCAATTCGACTGTTGTGATGTGGTCAAAAGACTCCTTCTGCAATAATTCAACCATAGCCTTCTCAATGATGGCCTTGGTTTTCTTACGTTTATTACTTTCTGTCATTTCAATTTTTCCTTTGTTATTGAATTATACAAAATTAGACAAGGTGTACAAAAATAGAATTTTCTGCTTGCCTTAATTTTTTTATTGTGTATAATCTATTATATCAAATTTTTAGACAATGTGTATAAAAAAGGAGAAAAGATGTTCAAAGAATGGAAAGCGATCTTCAAAAAACCGAAGATTATTGTAGTCATGCTGGGGGTTGCCTTGATTCCAGCCTTGTATAATGTGATTTTTTTGAGCTCTATGTGGGATCCGTATGGCAAACTTTCTGATTTGCCAGTAGCGGTGGTCAATCAGGACCAGAAGGCGAGCTTGTATGGAAAGACTTGTCCATTGGTTCAGATATGGTTCAAGATATGAAGAAAAATGCAGCGATGGATTTTCATTTTGTGGATAAGGATCAGGCAGAGAAGGGATTGGAAAAGGGCGACTATTACATGGTGGTGACTCTTCCTAAGGATCTATCAGCCAATGCGGCTAGTATCTTGAGCAATCAGCCCAAGCAAGTTACGATCCACTACCAAACATCCAGTGGTCATAGTTTTATCGCTAGTAAAATGAGTGATTCTGCCATGACTTCGATGAAGCAGTCGGTCAGTCAGAAGATTACGAACAGCTATGTGACAAGCCTTTTTGCGAGTATGGACAAGCTAAAAGGTGGACTTGGAACAGCCGCAGATGGGACTGCTAAATTGGCTGAAGGCAGTCAAGAATTAGCAAACGGAAGCCAAAAGCTGTCTACTAACTTGGAAAGTCTAGCTCAGTCTAGCCTCACTTTCTCAGATGGAGCTACAGCGCTATCGACTGGTCTAGTAGCATACACAAATGGAGTGGCTCAGATCAATGCTGGCTTGCCGACTTTTACTAGCAAGATGGCGGAATATACAGATGGAGTTGGGCAGCTTTCAGCTGGTGCCAGTCAATTAACCGCTCAGTCACAAACATTATTGAATGGAACCAACCAACTGACGGGCAATTCACAGGAATTAGTCGCTGGTGTGGAGCGACTAAACAGCGGTTTGGTAGAACTGCAATCATCCGTTAATAGCAGTGTTACTGCTAATCAAGAAAAGGTTGCTCAGTTGACGACAGGTCTAGATCAGCTCAATACAGCTATTCAGAATGCCACATCGGGAACGAGCGTGCCAACGGAAACAATTGCGGCTTCTCTCACGACGATTGCGACCAATGCCCAGTCTTTGGCAAGTAGTGCGCAAAGTGATCGGGCGGCAGCCGTGGCGGCTTTAGAAGGCACAGCTGCTTACCAGAAACTTTCTGCCAGTGAGCAAGAAGAACTAAAAGCAGCTCTAGCAGGTGGCACGGATTCTAGCAGCAGTGCGGCGGCAGCCATTGTACAGGAAGTCCAAGCTATCCAAACGAATCTGCAAGGTTTGCAAACGGCCAGTGGTCAGGCAAGTCAGCTGTCGGCAGCGGCCAACCAAGTCCTGCCAGGTGCTTCAGCTATGATTAGTGGTCTCTACGGTGGCCTAGGTCAGGTGAATGAAGCTTTATCCTCTGCCAGTACTGGTTCAGCGACCCTTTCTCAAGGCATTACGGCTTATACAGGCGGCCTTTCTCAAGTAGCTCAGGGAGTAGCGGCCTATACTACAGGGGTCGACCAGCTTTCTCAAGGAGCAGCTAACCTAGCGAGCCATAATGACCAAGTGACTTCAGGAATCGGTCAAATCAGCTCAGGCCTCTCTCAATTAAATGATAAATCATCTACTTTGGTCACAGGGATGCAAACATTATCTACGGGTGCCACTCAAATGGCGGATGGTTCTCAGCAGTTAGCGACTGGTGGTCTCACTTTAACTAGTGGGCTGGGAGATTTATCAATCGGTGCTCAGACTCTAAATACAGGGTTGACGGGTGCCAAGGGTCAATTATCCGAGCTTTCAGTGACAGAGGACAATGCGGCTGCCTTGGCTGGCCCTGTCGAGCTGAAAAAGACAGATAAAGATCAGGTTGGTAAAAATGGTATTGGTATGGCTCCCTACATGATTTCTGTTGCTCTTTTTGTGGCGGCGATTTCGACCAATGTTATTTGGCACGCTTCCTTCTGGTCAAGTTCCAGCTTCTCGCAAAGCTTGGCTTAAGGCTCGTTTGGAGGTCAATGGCTTGATTTCTGTTTTGGCGGGCATCTTGGTCTATGGAGCGGTTCATTTGATCGGTCTTAAGGCCAACTATGAATGGATGACGCTGGCCTTGACTGTTTTAGCCAGCATGGCCTTTATGGCGGTTGTGACGACTCTGGTCACTTGGGATAGTAAGGTCGGGGCCTTTATCTCCTTGATCCTCTTGCTCCTGCAACTGGCTTCTAGCGCTGGTACTTATCCGCTGCCCCTAACGGCAGAAATCTTCCAAAAGCTCAATCCAATCTTACCGATGAGCTATGCGGTGTCAGGACTGCGGGAAACGATCTCGATGAATGGTCAAATCGGTGGCCAACTAGCTTTCTTGACCGCGACTTTACTGCTTTTCATGGCCTTAGGAACAATAGCCTATCGTCCTGATAAGAAAGAAATCATTTAAGATAGAGAAGAGTGCAGACTATTTTCTCTACGAAAGAAACAACTTGGTTTTGTGAACAGAACCAAGTTTTTTTGTTTCACGTGAAACAGCAGAGAATTTTATTGTATAGATTTTCTCCACAAGTCTATTTTTATTCAGTATGAAAATAATAATGTTTTTGTTTTCTTTAAGTTTTCTTTAGCCTTGCTTTAAGTTTTCATCCGTAAAATGGCTCTAGTTACAAGAAAGACAGGGGGAGAATCCATGGCTAAAAAAACATTTAAAGATAAATTTCAACGATTTGAAACCAAATATATTATTTCCAAAGAAACTTTGGCCGATTTACTGACCGAGTTTGAAGGCCATCTGGTGGAGGATGAGCATGCTTATTCGACCATTAATAATCTTTACTACGACACCCCGACTTATCAAATGATTCGTGAGTCCTTGGAAAAGCCCTATTTTAAAGAAAAATTGCGCGTGCGGACTTACGATGAAAATCCGAAAGAAGACAGTCAAGTCTTTTTGGAAATCAAGAAAAAAGTGCGTAAGATTGTCTACAAACGCCGCATTTCGACAGATCTAGTCGCTGCAGAGGCTTACTTGGAGGGCGATCACAGTAAGATTGAAGATTGTCAGATTCGTGAGGAAATCGACTGGCTGGGTCAGCGCTACGGTGGTCTGCAGCCCATGATGTATATCTACTACAATCGTTATTCTATGAAGGGGATTGAGGATCCCAATGTTCGAATTACCATTGACCACGATTTGACCTACCGCAACTATGATTTGAGTCTTTTGCATGGTCATTACGGAGAAAATCTTCTGCCGGATCATCATGTGATTATGGAAGTTAAGGTGCCAGGAGCCTATCCGCTCTGGCTGAGTGAGATTCTGGATCGCCATCAGGTCTTTCCAAGTTCCTTTTCCAAATACGGGGTTGCTTATAAGAAAACGACAGACTATAAAGGAGTTGTAAATCATGCTTAGTCACTTATTTTATGATATTTTTACCGATACAGCCGTAGATCCGGCCATGATGATGCTGGCTATCGGAGTGTCTTTGCTTTTGGGCTTAGTTATTGCCAAGGTTTATCAGTTTAAGACAGTTTACAGCAAATCCTTTGTGATGAGTTTGGCGCTCTTACCGACCTTGATTGCAATTGTGATTTCTTGGTCAATGGAAGTTTGGGAGCAGGGGTTGCCGTCATGGGGGCCTTCAGCTTGATTCGTTTCCGTTCCGCACCAGGAGGGGCCAAGGAGCTGGTGTCCATTTTCCTGGTCATGACAATCGGGATTGCCATCGGAATGGGCTATCTGGTCTTTGCGACCGTCTTTACCCTCATCATGTCGCTCGCTATGCTGCTGCTTGAGGTGGTCAATTTTGGACAGATGAAGCATTCTATGCGCCAGCTGACTGTTGTCATACCAGAAAGTCTGGACTATGAAAGCATTTTTGATGATATTTTTAACAAAGCTGCAAATCATATTGAGCTAGCCAATGTCAAAACCTCTGATATGGGGAGCTTGTTCAAGCTTAAATACATTATTCAGCTGAATGGTCGAATGACCGAAAAAGAACTCATCGATGCCCTGCGCACGCGCAATGGAAATTTAGAGATTGCCATCAGCCGCTACATTACGAAAGAAAATGAATTATAATATCTAGAAAGAGGTCAATCATGAAAACAGGCAAGAAAAAAATAGTTCAGAAAATAAAACTAATGGTGCCTCTAGCGCTAATGAGTGTCACCTTGGGAGCTTGCAGCTTGACCAACCAGTCCAGCACTCCTACGAGTGCTAGTGCCACGACCACTCAAACGGCTAGCAGTACGACAAAGACAGATACATCTAGCTATTTCACGGATCGTGATCAGGATGCTTCTTATGATGAGTCGACAGCGACCAAGATTAGCTTGAGCGGCTCTACAGCCAAGACATCTGGTGACGGAGCGAGCGTTTCTGGCTCAACGGTGACCATTACGGCAGCTGGAACCTATGTCCTCTCTGGCAGCAGTGAAAATGTGCAGATTGTTGTCAAGGCTGGCGATCAAGACAAGGTTCAGATCGTCTTGGATGGCGTGGCTATGACAGGGACGGATGCAGCGATTGTGGTAGAAAATGCGGATAAAACCTTCATTACCCTAGCTGAAGGAAGCAAGAATAGCATTTCTGACTCAGCCAATCATACTAATACTGACTACGATGCAGCTATTTACAGTAAGGATGACTTGACCTTTAACGGCTCAGGCAGTCTGACCATCGAAGGAAAATACGGTAACGCGGTCGAATCTAATGATGAGCTGCGTATCACAGGCGGGACTTATACGATTAAAGGCTACAAGAATGGCTTGTCAGCCAATGATGCCATCAACATCAAGGAGGCTAGTCTGGATATTACCGCGACAGAAGATGCCATCCACGCAGATAATGACGAGGACACTTCGCTCGGAATCTCTATATCCAGTCTGGTACCATTACGATTAATGCTGGTGATGACGGTCTTCATGCTAGCAATGCAGCAGTGATTGACGGCGGAATGATCACAGTCAAGTCCAGTGTCGAAGCTTTAGAGGGAACAAATGTCACGATTAATGGCGGTACACTTGATCTTTATGCGACGGATGATGGAATCAATGCAGCTAGTACGGCGACTGGGGCTGAGATTTTCATCAAGATTACTGGTGGCGACATCAAGGTTGAGGTCGGACAAGGCGATACAGATGCCCTTGACTCCAATGGCGATATCATCATGACAGGAGGAAATCTAGCCATCACTTCCACGGTGTCTGCCTTTGACTTTGATGGAAAGGCTACCTATACGGGCGAGACTATCACGGTGAATGGGCAAACCCGAACCGAAATTATAGCAGATGGCCCTGGAGGTGGCGGTGCCCCAGGCGGACAAGGTGGCGGTCCAGGCGGGCACTAAGCCTAATCATGAAAGTTTAATGCAATAAAATCTAAATAGAGCAATCCCTCCTTCCAGCTGGAAGGAGGGATTCTTGTTTATTCATCAATTCTGATAGACATCTTCTCTGTATCCACTGTCACCTGAGCACCGATGGTAATGGTAAAGAGTGGCTGAGTATGAGCAAAGTCCAAGTCATAGAGGACAGGAATTTGTTTGAGAATCGGATGTTTGTCCAAGATATAAAGGAGCAGCTCCTCTGTCATCAGACATTCTTTTGGAAAGCGGCCGATGAGAAGGGCCTGTGGGTTAGGATAGGCCTGAAGGAGAGCAGCTAGATTGCGGTCAAACTCCACATAATCATCTTCCTCCGCCTCTTCAACAAAAAGGACATAGTTTTCGTCTGTCGGGGCATAGGGTGTCCCGCGTAGGAGTGAGAAGGTGGAAAGATTGCCGCCGATAGAAGTGGCTTGGGCTTTTCCATGGTTGTAGACTTTCCACTCTGTCTCATGGAAGGTCAGTGGCGCATCTGGCAGATACCAAGCATTACTGCCCCATTTTTCACTAGGAGTTAATTCATAAGAAGTCTGGCTGACGGCCTTGAGCCAGCTCTCGGTCTGATAGTCCCGCAGGGCATCCATCTTAAAGCTAGAGTAGGAGGGTCCCATGTAGGTTTGCATGCCAGTCTTACTATAGATGGCGTTAAGCAAGGCTGTTGTGTCCGAGTAGCCACAGAAAATCTTAGGATTTCTAGCAATCAATTCAAAGTCCAGATAGGGCAGGAGCTCATTGCAGTTGAAACCGCCGATGGTGGCCAGAATAGCATCAACGGAGTCATCCGAAAAGGCAGCATGAATGTCTTCCACGCGGCTTTCGATGGAGGCAGAGCCTAACATATCATTTTCCAGATAATGCTCCGAAAAAGACACGGTAAATCCTAGCTTTTCCAAGCGCTCCTTGGCGGCTAAATTGGCCTCAAAGCCACCAAGGCGTTCGATGGACGACGAGGGACTGACGACCCGAATATGCATACCAGGTGAGAGTTTTTTCATAGGAACCTCCTTGTGATAATTTTTTATAGAGTATCATAACATAAAGGCTATGGGAAGTAAAGGTGGAGTTAGAGAATTTTTAGCAAGGCCGATAAGGAATTTACAGTAAAATCAGGTTCTTCTGACGGTGATTGGATTGGACTATATGCACTAAATCCTTGTTTGATCCAAATAGTTTTCATGCCTAATGCCTTAGCTGGTGCAATATCATTATCAAGTCTGTCACCAATCATAATAGCAGATGAAGCAGAACATGAAGCTTGTTGAAGGGCTAGTTGAAAAATTTCAGAACTAGGTTTGGAAAATCCACAGTCAGCTGATGAGATAATCAGATCAATCCATTGACTGATAGCAAACTTTTCTAATCGCTCCTCTAAGCCGGGTAGTTGATTAGCGATAATACCTATTTTATAGCGATTATGCAAAGTTTCTAAAACTATTTTTGCATCTGGATAAAGTATTTCTAGCTCAGATTTCCACTTTGGTCGTTCTAAACTATACTCTTGTAGCGCTATTAAATCCCCCTTTAGCCCCTCTTGAAATAAGACTAGCATTCTTTGATAAAATGCATCATGAGTGATATTTGTTCCTGCAATTGCTTGTTCAATCCTATCTTGATAAGCTTTCTCTTCATTGATTAAAGTAGAACCAATATCAAAAAAATATCCATTTATAATTTGGCATTCGAAACCCCTCTCTATCTTATTTTTACCATTTTGACCATAA
>BNJU01001618.1_pt1 | contig 11393 bp, 16 predicted proteins | sample 8539281 | NCBI WGS metagenome assembly BNJU01 (sample SAMD00202456, study PRJDB9452) | human saliva metagenome | isolation source: human saliva | place: Japan
CTCGGCGTCACCTGCCGGGTATTTTATCTCAATTGTCGGCCTGTTCTGGGGCGTACAGGCGCTGCCGAGGGTGCTCAGGTGACCGCATTGTAATGAGAACGTCATCAGAGAATGACGACTCACATGTCGTTGATTTCGAGGGCTGATCTATCTCCCCCATTCGTTAGAGGGTTGATATTGGGGTAGCTGGTCCTCATTCAGAGACTACCTCCCTGACGAACTCGAGGATAAAAGACACAGCTGACTCGACAAGGATGTGTGCTATTTCGATGGGGCTGTCTATGAGCGAAATGCACGCTTCGAGTACAGCACCGTCGATGTCCCGGATAGTAAGGTTTTTCATCTTTGCATTGCTATGAACTTCAGCCCGATATCCGTCACCCACATGGTGATTTGGGTCTGGCTTCCCCGCTAGAAGTATTTGATATCGATAATGTTGTCAATGATGATACACTCAGGTGGTCGGACACCGATTATGGAACAGGTTCTGAGTCTTACTGAACCCAGCAGCCTACATTGTTCCTAGGGGTTCGAAATCGACCGATTTATTGACATTGGTAGCAAAGGAGTGGCGATGGCGGAGGGCCTTACCGAAGATCAGGTGCGCGACAAGGCCAGGGGAAATCCTCGACTTCGAGGACAGGCCGGGGGTCGTCTCTGGCGTCGGGCGGCTCACGACGTTCAACCAGCTGGGCTTCAAGGGTGTGGCGGACAAGCCGGACGGGTGGTATCTGCCCGACAACGTGAACGACCCCGCCGTCGTGCTGGAGACCAAGGCCAGCCGTATCGTGCTCAAAACAGGCCACGTCGATGAACTGCTCAAGAACATACGCATCCTCCAGCGCAGATACAAGAACGTCGTGGGCGTGCTCTACAACGGCGACGACACGCGCGTGTTCAAGGGTCAGGAGGAGTACAAGGCACAGGGCAGCAACATCCTGCACAACGTCGAGTACTACCTCGACCTGTTCAACGCCGAGGCGATCGACAAGCAACGGATCTACGAGCTCACCTCGAGGATCAACAACTGCCTGCACTTCGAGTTCGGCGTCAAGAACCTCTAGCACCGCATGATCTTCACCGCCTGCGCGCTCGTCGCCGAGCGCTACGGCGGGGGGCTGTCACGCTGCGTCGACATGGGATATGAGGCATTCCAGGCGGTGATCATCTCGACGCTTTTCCAAGTCGCTGGGGACAGCCGCAGCAAAACTTCAAGATCAACGCATCCTGCTGGAGGAATACTCCACCATCAAGATGAACACAACGGACAACCAGGCCGCGATCAACGCCTTCATCGGCTGGGTCGTCGAGATCTCTGAGTGCGTCAACTCCTCCGAGTGGCGAGGCGAGGACGTCATGGGCATCTTCTTCAATGAGTTCAACCGATACAAGGGGAAGTCCGAGCAGGGGCAGGTCTTCACCCCCGAGCACATCACGGACTTCGCATGTACCGCATCTCGAGGTCAACCAGGACGACCGCGTGCTCGACGCCACCTGCGGGTCCGGCGGCTTCCTAGTCAAGGCGATGGCCAACACGATCCAGGAGGCCGGCGGCACCAAGACCGACAGGCCACGCAGATCAAGCAGAGCCAGCTCTTCGGCATCGAGAACGACCGCGAGATCTACGCCCTGGCCTGCGCGAACATGCTCATCCACAAGGATGGAAAGACCAACCTCCAGCTGCTCGACGCCCGCTACGAGGATGCCGCCAAGTGGATCGCCCGCCAGGACATCACCAAAGTGCTCATGAACCCGCCCTTCGAGAAAAAGTACGGGTGCATGCAGATCGTCGAGAACGTGCTCGACAGCGCTGCCCGCCCGCACCGCCTGCGCCTTCATCCCTGCCCGACCAGCTCGAAGGCGTCGAAAGGCGCAGATGAGCGCATCCTCGCCCACCACCGTCTGCGCAAGATCATCAAGCTCCCCGAGGACCTGTTCTTCAAGGTTGGCATCACGACGAGCATCTTCGTGTTCGAGACGGGCATCCCGCAGGATGGCAAGGAGATCTTCGCTTGTCACATGGAGAGCGACGGCCTCGCCACGGTCAAGAACAAGGGCCGACACGACGTGTACGGCCGATGGGCCTCCATCGAGGACCACTGGATCGACGTGGTCGAGAAGCAATCGGGCGACGACACCTGCCAGTGGGTCGATCCCACCGAGCACCTGTCCTACCAGCTCACAAGCGCTTCGAGATCTTCGAGGAGGACTTCAAACGGACGGCCTGAACTACCTCATGTTCCAGCAGGGCATCGACGCCAGGAGTTCGGCGAGAAGCTCCTCGAGACGGTCATGTGCTCGAGCTCGGTGAGCGCCGGAGCATGGGCGGTTCAGGTTTCTGAATCAGGTTTCTGCGATCAGGATGGCGGTCTCGAGTGAACTCAATTGAGACCACAAACTGGAGGACGTTTCCTCTCGTCGACGTGTTTCGAAATATCGAACACAAAAGAGCATCGTGCAGAGGACATCATTCCCGATAGCGGAACGACACCATATGTCACCGCATCTGAGAAGAACAACGGCGTATTGACGTACATCTCGTGCCCACCCGAGTGGCTCGACAAGGGCGGGTGCATCATGATCGGCGGCAAAACGCTGACTTTCACTATCAGGAGCAGAACTTCTGCTCGAACGATAGCCTACAACATCGCTCTGTACGTCAAAAGGCGAGAAACAGGTCAGCGGTGTGTACACCTGTTCCTCATCGCGGCGCTCAGGGCATCACTGCGTCAGAAATACTCCTGGTCGGACTCGATCTCGATGAAGCGAATCGTCGACGATGAGATGCAACTCCCCGCCACCTCCGACGGCAAGCCCGACTGGGACTACATGGACTCCTCCATGCAGGACATCTTGGACACGAGCAAGGAAACGCTGAGCCATCTCATCAGCGTGGAGTAAAGGTGACCACCATGAAGATTGGATACTCCGCGTCTCAGCCGCCCGCCAGGGAGCCCAGCCCGCTCGAGACCCAGCGCGAGGGCGTTGCTCGACGCGGGATGCGACGCCAACACCTCCACAGCGACACAATCAGCGGCACCAATTGGAGCCGTCCAGTTGCCGCTGCGCTAGCTGTTGCAGCAGTGTCCTGCACTCTCACTCTTTAACCTGGGAGAGGTCCAATGCGTACGAAGAATATATTTACACTAGGATTTTTCCTCACTATTGTTCCGGTGTTCTGGGTGATTATCTCATTTGCCAGAGACGAGAGTTCTTTAATCAGTATCAATTCTAAGTGCAATTTTAGGAGGTCTTTTGGTCACTTTTGCAGCCAGAAGGACGCTTGAGGAGTGATACAAAAAGTTCCCTAAGGGACCTCCTAAGGGACCTAGTGTGTAAAACATCGCTTAGAAGTTTCTAAGAGGAAGAACCGCGGTAGGTTTCTACCACCCGGCAGGACGCCTCACGGCGTCACCTGCCGGGTATTTTTATGCCCAATTTTCAGTCCGTTTCGGGGTGTACCGGCGTGCCCGAGGGTGCTCAGGTGACCGCATTGTAATGAGAACGCCATTAGAGAAGACGAAAACGCACCCTATGGCGTAGTATCGAAGGGTAGATATCGTTGTTCGGCGTTGATTGTTCATTCAATCTCACCGGCAACATTCGAGAGCAACCACAGAGCCGCAAACGAGCCACAGAATAGCCGGTCATAGGGACGCCACCGCTACGACGCGGTAGCTACACAGCCGCTATGACGACCACTCAAGGACACACCATGGAAAACCAGATTCCCGCCCCCTCCTTCCCGGAGCAGAACAACGCAAACTCCCCGCAGCCGGTACCTGCAGGCGTCGCACCCGGCGCTCCCCTCGGCGCAGCACCCGCATCCGCCCTGGGCGTGGCACCGGCTAATGTGCGCGACCGCGACGACAGCTACCAGCGCATCCCGGACATCTACCGGGTGCCGGCTGAACACCGCCGCCCCTACGGCGAGACCACCGGCGACTTCCGCGGCCCCGGCTACTTCTACTCCATCGGCGCGTTTGGTGCCTCCCTGGGTGCACTGGCGCTGACCCTCTACGCGTGGATTCAGGTCGCGGCACTCCACTCTGAAGCAACGCTCAACTCCCGCGGTTACAGCTCCTCTGAATATAGCTCCAGTCTGAGCCTGAGCCCCAACATCATGGTGATTGCCCTGCTGCTCGTGGGTCTGATCCCGGTCAGCGTTTTCCATTTGACTTGCCATCTACTCGGCGAAGGTGAACGCCGGTCACGTCACTAAAGTACACCTCGAAGATGACGACCTTCAACATTCTGGCGTACATCATCTCGGGTCTGAGCCTGCTGGGTCTGCTCAGCACCCTCACGATGCTGTCCTAAAACTGGCAACGCTTGCTCTCATAGCGACACATGGCGAGGCGGCGGCTCACTCACCGGAAAGCCGCCGCCTCCTCTACCACCATCGGGGGAGGGGCTGGGGGCAGAGACAGCCCTAGGAACAGGGCGCAGCGCCTCCAACACCTGCTGCTGGACTGCCGCCGTGTACTGCCACCAGGGACACCGGATGCACGCCGGGGACTGAAACACCCGCGTGCTCGGGCAGGGTCACCCTCCAGGGTGGAGCGACGCCGCCAGCCCTCACGGATCAGCGGCAGAAGCGCCGCCACTCGTGAGAACGACAGAGGGCGGATCCACGAGGGTATCCACGGCACCCTCAGCGAGCATACGCCGCCCAGAACGAACCGTACGCACGGGAACGACCCACGCGACCCAGAAGCTGTACAAGCTCGCCAGAGCGGTCCACAGCGCCTTCGGAGGCCGCCTTCCAGGAAGCGAGGTCGGTGTACGCGGCAGACAGCTGATCCAGCTGGTCAGCGAAGACACCTCAAGACGAGTAGCCTGCGCCAAGGACTTACCCGTGTACGCGCCCGAACCGCGAGCAGCCCACCACCGACGACCCAGCGCGGGCGCAGACACCACACCACTACCGGCTCGCCTTGATCCAGCAGAGCAATCAGAGTCGCCCACCGGCACGCCGCGGCGAAAATTATCCAGCTCAGCAATCGGCGCAATCACCCACTGGCGCGACGCCTGACCGTTATAGCCGGCATGCTCACCGGCAATACCGTCACGAGTACGCACACGCGACAGCTGCGCGCGCAGAAGCTCCTCAACCTCCTGAGCCACACCCGAGGCGTAATCGGCAGGCTCCTGCACCGGCGTTTCCTGCGGTTCTGCCGGCTGCTGAGTAGCCTGCTGCCACGGCGCCAACGGTGCCGCGGCGGGTGCCGCCTCCGCGGGCTCTAGTGCCTCAGAAACGGGGGAGAAGACCGGGCGGTCACGAAAACGCATGGCGCTCACACGATCGACGCTATCGGCAAGGATATGCGCAAGACGCAAATCGTCGGTGTACTGCTGGGGACGGCTCATAGTAATGCTCTTCTTCAGTATTCGGTGATGTAGTCAGCAAAAATGTGTGTGTAGTGCAGGGGTGAGATGCTAGACGAGAACGCCCAGTTCCTTCTCCGAATCGCCCTCTTCAGGAGTCAACAGCAGCAGCTTACGCAAGGACTCCAGGCGGGCGGGACCGCTCTCACCGGCATGACCGGCAGCAACGTACGCCTCCAGACCGCACTCGGGAGCTTGTGCCGCGTGAGTACACGCCTTCGGGCAATCCGCCGCACCGGGTGCCAAGTCCACGAACGCCTCCACGACGGTCTCCGGCGGCACATGCGCCAGACCGAAAGAACGAATACCCGGAGTGTCAATAATCCAGGTGCCCGGCTCCATCGGCTCACCGTTCGCATTCACCGGACGCAACGCCAACGCCGACGAGGAGGTATGGCGGCCACGGCCCGTCACCGCATTCACATGGCCGGTCGCACGCTCAGAGCCGGTCAGCGCATTCACCAGGGTCGACTTACCCACACCCGAATGGCCCAGAAGCACCGACACCCTGACCCAGCAGCTCCTGCAGCTCCTGAACCGCGCAGACTCCAAACCCTCGCGCCTCCTGGCTCGGCGCCAAACCATCGAAGACGAAGAGCACAATCTTCAAACCGCTTGCCGCATAGTAATCCAGCAGGTTCTGCGGGTACCGCACATCGGTCTTCGTAATGCACAGAATCGGCTCAATACCGGCATCAAACGCCGCCACCACGGCACGGTCAATGAAACCGGTACGCGGCTCCGGGTTCGCCGCAGCAACCACAATCACCAGCTGCTGAGCATTCGCCACAACCACGCGCTCCGACGGGTCGGTGTCATCAGCACTACGGCGCAGAACGGAATACGCTCGCCCAGACGCACAATGCGCGCCAGGGTATCCTTCGCGCCGGAGGTGTCACCACCAGATCCACAAAGTCACCGGTCACAATCGCGGTGCGGCGCAGCTCCTGCGCGCGCCGCAATGAGTACGCTCCTTCTCGGTACCCTCATCGCGACGACCGACCAGCGGCCGCGGTCACCGTAATGACCCTGCCTGAATCGCTTCTTTTGAAGGTCGGGCGGTCCTTCGTGCGGGGCGGGAACCCTTCTTATTCGGCGCACGCGCATCCGACTCATCCATTCGGAGAAATCGCGCACGTTCATGCAGGAAGAACCCATTTAGATGACCTCCTGGTCAGCGGTAGCATCAGCGGTGGAGACGCCGGTCTGCCACTGCGCCAGCATCCTCCCATATCGCCGTAAGATTCCGGGCATGGTCTTAGCGACGGTGGCAACGTTCTGCACCACCACGTTGCCGCGGCGCAGACCAATAATCGCCGCGAGGTTGCCATGCGGTGATCGTCGTAGGTGCGCGCCAGAACCTGCTCAGCCTCAGCGTTAGCGGGGATGGGCGCCTCAATCACCAGCGAATCGGCGGTGTCGTGGGCGCGACCGCCCAGACGGTTAATCTCAGCGGCGAGGGCTGCGAGGCGGTCCGTCTCATGACCGCGCAGATGCGCAATACCGGTCAGCTCCACGCGGCCTTTCACGAAGGCGCAGGCGGCCGCCATGGTCGGCGCCAACTCGCCACCGGCAGACAGATCAAAGGAGAAATCGCCCTCGAAGGCTGCGCCGGACCGGTCGCGGTCAGACGGCCCTCAGCGTAGCTCACCTGGCGCCCAGCGCGGGCAGAAGCTCACGCCACATATCGCCCACCTGGGTCGTGCCGCCGAAGAATCAGCCGCGGGTGCAGGCCAGTGAGGAATAGTCACCGACTCGCCGGTGACCACAGCGGCGGCAAGGAACGGACCGGCGTTCGACAGGTCCGGCTCAATGGTCATCTCAAAGCCGGGGAAGGAACCGGGGTGAACCGTCCAACGGTACTCGCCGCCCTCTGCTTCGTTGCCTTGGTTCGGGTAGTGCTCCTGCACCCGGATACCCATCTGGCGCAGCGCCTCCACGGTCATCTGAATGTGCGGGATGGACGGCACCGAAGCGCCTCGTGCACCAGCACCATGCCCTGCGGCAGGCGAGGTGCCATCAGCAGAAGAGCCGAAACGAACTGAGGAGAGTAGAGGCATCAATACGAACCACGGGCGCCTCAGAAACGCCCTCAGCGGAAGCCAGACCGGGGGAGCGCAACACGAAGGGCAGAGCGTTCTCGCCCTGCTCACACTCCACCTGCACACCCAGCTGACGCAGACCCTCCAGAACCGGACCCATCGGACGCTGACGAGCGTGCGGGTCACCGTCAAAAAGCGAACTCACCGGCAGCAGCGCCGCCAAGGGCAGGCACAAAAACGCATCACGGTACCGGCAAGACCGCACTCAATCGACACGGTGCGCGACTGAGCGGAATCGGACTGAGCCTGCGCGGAACCGGGCTGCGCAAAGCTCAGGGGAGTGATCTTTAGCATGTCGGACCGAACGGCGAATCGGTCGGCACCAGCTCAATACCCGCACCCAGCTGGCGCAGCGCCTCAATCATCAGCGCCGAATCGCGCGGATATGTAGCGCACGCAAAGTACTGAGGGAATCAGCCAGGCAGCAAGCAACAGATAACGGTTCGTGAGCGACTTAGAAGCCGGAATATGCACAAAGCGTTCTTGCCAGCGGCTTCGCTGGAGAGCGGGTGCCAGGGAGCGGACCAATCACCGGGGAAAGCTGCACTGCTGCGTCGCTCAGCACATCCTCTTCTGGTTCAAATCATGCGGGAGGGCGCAGAATCAGAGACGCTGCGCCGGTTGATGTCTACCCTATTCTACCGGTTGAGGGTTTGCGAGCCGCTGAGGGACTCCAGCGGTGAGATAGAGCAGCGCAACCGAGGCAACACGAGACCAGACAGCGCAGACCAGCCAATACGCGGGAAGGCGGCGCACCGTTATTGGTGCACCGCCTTCCCTCATCGTCAGTTTTCTGTCCCCTCAGCGAGGGCAACAGCTTGGGGCGGCAGAGCTGCCTCGGCGCAGAATTTCTGCACATCCTGCAGCAGGCGAGCCTTCAGCTGCTCGGGTGCCTGCTGAGCGCACGAGAACGCATCTTCCTCGCACCATCAGCTCAAAGTCCTTCACATCCGCGCACTCGGGGCGGGCATTCAGATGCGCCTGAATCGTGCTCAGCTGCTCGGGGCTCAGCTCCCTATCGAGGAACTCGTAGAGGTGCTGAGGGTCGACGAGCAGGGCTGGCCGCCGCAATCCTCCAGCGGCTCCGGAAGCCGCGGGGCTCGGAGACAGCAGGGACTTCGGCGGCTACAGGGGCCTGGGGAACGGAAGAATTCTTGTCTGTGCTTGACATCAGGGGTTCCTTTCACGAAGGTATAAAAGCGTTGAGGGAAGCCACCTCAATCTCATGGGGGCTAGCTCACGTGATGAAAGAGCGGGACTAAGAATCCGCAGACGCCTCGGAACGAGCCCTACCGGCGGGGACTTTACGCCCTTGGCCTTGGTAGCCTTAGCGCTCGCCTTCGCGGCAGCTTTCGCCTCAGCCTTCGCTTCTACCTTTGCGATAGTCGAAGGGCGCAGGCCGTTCTCACGCGCATAATCGAGCAGCTTCTCACGCAGAATCCGGCGGCCACGATGCAGACGAGACATCACCGTGCCCATGGGGATATCCAGAATCTCCGCAATATCCTTGTACGCGAACCCTCCACATCGGAGTAGTACCACCATGCGGAAATCCTCAGACAGCTCGTTCAGGCCTCACGAACCTCCGTATTCGGCAGGGCACTCAGCGCCTCCGCCTCAGCAGAACGCAGACCCACCGCATCATGCTCACCGGCCTGAGCCAGCTGCCAATCCTCCACCGTCTCACCCTGAGACTGCTGCGGCTCACGCTGACGCTTACGGTACAGATTGATGTACGTATTCGTCAGGATGCGGTACAGCCACGCCTTCAGGTTCGTACCACTCGGTGAACTGGTGGTACGAGGCAAAAGCCTTCATATGGGTTTCCTGAACCAGAGTCTTCGGCATCGGCAGAGTTGCGGCTCATCACGCAGGGCTGCAGCGTAGAAGCTGATCCACATACTGCATGGCGTCCGCGGTGAAGCGTTCGCGCAGCTCGCGGGTATCCGCCACGGTGTTGGTTTCAGCCATGTTTCTCCTCTACGAAAGAAGCGCTAGGCGTTCACATCCATAACGTAGAATTCTTCTCTTTATTCCGCAGAACGTGCACAAACACCCGCGGGTAAAGCAAAACCCAGGTCGAATAATATCCGAAACGCCGGGGTTTTAAAGTGTATGCAAGATACCCTTATGCGTTGGGGCGCTTACCGTGGTTTGCGCCGCCGCTACGACGAGTCCTTGCGCTTACGACGCGCTTGCTCATCAAAGCCTCGCTTATAGTGTTCATGGATGCGCCCCACCTTCGCGGTGCGCGCTCCCTATATACCTGCCCTAGCCGAGGCGGTCACCGAAAACCGGTGCTCCACGCTATAAGAGGCAACGCCGTCTATTTTTCATAGAAACGGCATGATTGCATCTTGGAACCGGGATGCAGGCTAAAAACACGAACTTTCTTCGCCTCAACTCACAGTCCCGCCCGGAGGCAGGGCTCTTAGCCGATGCTCAGGAATGTTCAGCCAGTTGTACCAGCCGCGGTGCAGAACCAGCCCGCCATCAGACCGTAACCGGACTGGCCGGGCGACCATCATTCGCTGCAAGATCGTTGCGCCACTGCTCGTGGTGAAGCAGCGGGTTGAACGTATCCACGTACACGTGGTTACGGCGAGTCACCACATCCGCGTATGCCGCCGACAGGTCAGCGATACGGCGGTTACGCTCAGCGTCCAGGGTCGGCGGCGGACCAACAGCCAGAACCTTAATGTTGTTCTGCGACGCCATGTCCCAATGTTCGCCAGGTTCAAACGCGAACGAGCGCTGGTCAGACCAAATCAATGTCAAGGTCGACGGAGCAATAATGAGGCGGTTATCAGCACCGGGAACGAAGCGGCGCGCGCTCCTCGAACCAGCGTGCATTCAGCTGCTCGCTACCTTCATTGGGTGCGGCAGGGTTATATGCCGCAATGGATGCGAGTGGTCTCGCAGGGGTGCGCGCCATAACGCGGCCAAACCAGCCAGGGTACGAGGGTCGCCAACACCGGCGAGCAGGTCATCGCCGACTGCCACAATTCGAATATTGCGTTGCTCACTGAATTCTTTCTTCAGCAGGATGCGCCCGCCGTGAGAGGCGGCAAGGCACGTGAGTAATAGTCTTTCATATCTAGGATAAGCGCTCTTGAGCCTCTTTTCGAACTTAATACCCTCTTCGGTAAGTATCCGAGACTAAAAACCCGTCTGCCCGCCAGAGACATCTGACGGAAGACGGGTTTGAGAAACTACATCATGAGCCGATTAGCTGTAGAAGACCGCGTCAGAAGACCTTGGCTGAGCCTGCTTGAGCAGAGCCTCAGCCTCAGCTGCGTGTGCTTACGGATAATTAAGTTCGAAAAGAGGCAGTAGCGCTTATCCTGGATATAAAGACTATTATCATGTGCTTGCCGCCTCTCGTGGCGCATACTGCTGAAGAAAGAATTCCGTGGAGCAACGCAATATTCGGGTTGTGGCAGTCGGCGACCTGCTCGCGGTGTTGGCGATTCGGCCGCCTCGGCTGGTTTGGTTGTGTTATGGCGCACCCGCGGACCACCGCATCCATTGACGGTATATAACCTGCCGCCCCAATGAAGGTAGCGAGGTGCTGAATGCACGCTGGTTCGAGGCGCGCCGCTTCGTTCCGGTGCTGATAACCGCCTCGTTATTGTTCGTCGACCTTTGACATTGATTTGGGTCTGACCAGCGCTCGTTCGCGTTTGAACCTGGCGAACATTGTGGACAGCGGCAGAGCAACATTAAGGTTCTGGTTGTTGGTCCGCCGACCTTGACGTTGAGCGTAACCGCCGTATCGCTGACCTGTCGGCGGCGTACGTGGATGTGGTGACCGCCGTAACCGTGCGTGGATACGTTCAACCCGTTGTTTCACCGAGCGGTGTGCCTTTCTTGCCGCTAATGACGGCTGTCCGGGTCGTCCGG
>BNJU01001849.1_pt1 | contig 11367 bp, 12 predicted proteins | sample 8539281 | NCBI WGS metagenome assembly BNJU01 (sample SAMD00202456, study PRJDB9452) | human saliva metagenome | isolation source: human saliva | place: Japan
GAGAGGAAATTCTAAACTTATTAATGTTAGATGATTCGATTCCAGCAGGAGCGAAGCTATACTAATATAACAAAATCATGATTATTACAGGGCTCAGGAAAAGGGTCCTGTATTTTTTTATGCTTATATGTAGGTAATCAATATATGAGATATAAAACAAATCTATATCTCGCTATGGGTAATAAGTATTTCCATAAAATTTTACTTGATGGTAATCTATGTTTAGCAAACAAGAGGGGGTATGTATATATGAGCAATGAATTAAAGACACCATTTAGATATGACTATGTAGGAAGCTTTCTTAGACCACAGGCACTTAAGGATGCAAAGGCGCAGTTAAGAAAGAATGAGATCAGCAAGGAAGATTACGACAAGATTGTTGATGAAGAGGTTGCAAAGCTTGTAGCTAAGCAGAAGGAACTCGGTTACCACGTAATTACTGATGGAGAGTTCAGAAGAGCTTTCTGGCATCTCGACTTCATGTGGGGGTTTGAGGGCGTTGAACATGAGAATACAGGTGGCGGTATTCAGTTCCACGGCGAACTCGCGTTGCTAGATGATACATACCTAGTAGGTAAGCTTAAAGCTAAGCCCCATCCATTTGTAGAGTATTTTAAATTCTTAAAGCAGTTTGAAGATGAGAACACTGTTGCCAAGTATACGATTCCTGCACCTGCGCAGACATTCCAGCAGTTCATCATTCCAGATAACCTCGAGAGCACTAGAAAGTTCTATGAGACAAACGAAGAACTGATTCATGATATTGCCAATGCTTATCGTGAGGTAATTAAACAGTTCTACGATGCTGGTTGCCGTAACTTGCAGTTCGATGACTGCACATGGGGCGCAGTTGTAGGAGATGCTGCAAAGCTGAGATATAAGGCGTTAGGTATAGATTTAGATACAGTTAAGTCACAGCTGCTTGAGGTGAACAACCTCGCACTTGAAGGAAAGCCTGAAGATCTAGTTATCACTTCACACATCTGCAGAGGAAATTACAATTCGACATACTTCTCAAGTGGAGCATACGATTCAGTTGCAGATTACGTGTTCGCAAGAGAGAATGTAGATGCGCTGCTACTCGAGTATGATGATGAGCGTTCGGGTAGCTTTGAGGCACTTGCAAAGGTTTCTCCTGACAAGAAGGTGGTTCTCGGTCTTATCACTACGAAGTCGCCTAAGTTAGAAGATAAAGAAGCAGTTATTGCAAGAATTAAGGAAGCAAGTAAATACGTACCTCTTGAGAGACTGTGCCTCAGTCCTCAGTGCGGATTCGCGTCTTGTGAGATAGGGAACAAGCTAACTGAAGAAGAGCAGTGGGCTAAGCTAAGATTAGTTAAAGAGATTGCAGAGGAAGTTTGGGGGTAGACTCTGCTAAGAAAAGACTAGAGGTAAGAGATGAGCAATTTAAAAGACACCATTTAGATATGATTTTTGTAGGAAGTTTTTTTAAGACCAGAGAGACTTAAGGAAGCGAGAAGAGCTTTTGATAACGGTGATATCGGCTACGATGAGCTGAAGAAGGTTGAAGACGAGACAATTACTGAGCTCGTATCCAAGCTCAAAGAGCTAGGATATCACGTGATCACAGACGGTGAGTTCAGAAGAGCGACTTGGTATCTTGACTTCATGTGGGCACTTGACGGTGTAGGACATAAGCCAACCAAGACTGGACTGCCATTTCATGGAGAGGATGCACTTGTAGATGATACATACCTGGTTGGCAAATTAAAGCTATCGGGAGAGCATCCATTCGTAGACCACTTTAGATTTGTAAAGCAGTTTGAGGATGAGAACACAGTTGCGAAGCAGACAATACCTTCACCAGCACAGTTCCTCGCACAGTTCCTATTCCCGTTCAATCTGGAGTCAACCTTTGCTCATTATGAGAGCGAAGAAGCATTTATCGATGATGTAGTAGAAGTATACAATGAGTTCATCAGGCAGCTATATGATGCAGGCTGTAGAAACCTTCAGCTAGATGACTGCACATGGGGAATGTTCACAAACAAGTCCGGCTCCATTCTATTCGGAACAACTAAGGAAGGTACAGTTGAAGTTCAGAATAAGTACAAGGACGTTAACAATAGAGTAATCGATGCAGCCCCCGATGACCTAGTGGTTACTACACACGTGTGCCGTGGAAACTACCACTCAACATATATCAGCAGCGGCCCATACGATGCAGTTGCAGATATTCTGCTCGGAGAAGAGAATGTCTCTGCATTCTTCTTAGAGTTTGATGACGAGAGATCTGGAGGATTTGAGCCACTTGCAAAGGTACCTGAGGACAAGAAGGTAGTTCTCGGACTAGTTACTACCAAGAGACCGGAGCTCGAAGACAAGGCGGTTCTTCATGCGAGAATCAAAGAGGCAAGTAAGTATGTGCCTCTTGAGAGGCTTTATCTCAGCCCTCAGTGCGGATTCGCATCTTGCGAGATAGGAAACAAGCTAACTGAAGAAGAGCAGTGGGCTAAGTTAAGACTCGTCAAGGAAGTAGCAGAAGAAGTTTGGGGACAGAACTAAAACTCTGTTAGATAGACTAAAAGCATGTGATTGATAATAATTCATTAAAGGGCAGCCCGAGGGCTGCCTTTTTCTTTAAATAAAGCATTGAAAAAATTGCTGCAGTGTATATAATTAAATTGTACACAAGCTATATGGCGGATTCAGATATATGGAATAGATTATGCGTTTTCGCCGATAAGGAGAAGAACAATGAGTAAGAATATATATTTTGCCGGTGGTTGCTTCTGGGGCACAGAGAGGGTGTTCAAGGAGATACCAGGGGTTATAGAGACGACTGTTGGGTATGCGAATGGAAGAGTTGAGAACCCTTCGTATGAGCAGGTTTGTAGAGGTGATACTGGCCATAGGGAGACTGTTAAAGTCACATATAATCCTGAGAGACTATCACTCGAGAAGTTAACGCATGCTTTCTTTATGGTCATCGATCCAACTGTTCAGAATAGACAAGGACCTGATATTGGGACGCAGTATCAGACGGGAGTGTATTACGAAGATGAGCAGGATTTGCCGATATTAGAGAAGGTATTCGGACAGCAGAGAGACATAAATGAAGAGTTCTACGTAGAACTAGAGCCACTTGGTTCGTTCTATGCTGCCGAGGATTACCATCAGGACTATCTCGATAAGAACCCAGGTGGATACTGCCACATTACAAATTATGAGATTGAAGAAGTTAGAGCGCTGTTCGCTGCAGAGGCTAGAGAGGCGGGTCAGGAGATAAAGGATGATCTATATCCATCAGACGAGACTGAGGAGGAACTATTTTACCGCATTGGACCACAGGCGTATAACGTCGTTAGAAAGGCGGGGACAGAGAGAGCTTTTTCTGGTGAATACGATGACTTCTTTGAAAAGGGAATCTATGTAGATGTCGTGAGCGGTGAACCGCTGTTCGTATCGACGGATAAATTCAACTCTGGATGTGGATGGCCTGCATTTACAAGGCCTATAAGTGAGGAGCATGTGGTCTATCTGCGAGACACTACGTTCGGTATGGAGCGCGTTGAGGTTAGAAGCAAGGGTGCAAATTCTCATCTGGGACACGTATTTCAGGATGGACCAGCAGAAGATGGGGGCATGAGATACTGCATCAATTCGGTAGCTCTAAAATTTATACCAGTTGAAGACATGCTAGAGGCAGGTTATGGCGACCTGATTGAACTTGTAAAATAAGAGGGAGGATTACTATGAAAGTTCTATTTAATGAGTATCCAAAATGCAGCACATGCAAGAAGGCTAAGAAGTGGCTCGATGACAATGGTGTCGCTTACGATGACAGACATATAGTTGAAAATAATCCGACTAAAGAGGAACTTAGGGACTGGCTGTCGAGAAGTGACAAGCCGGTGAGAAAGTTCTTTAACACAAGCGGAATGCTCTACAGAGAAATGGAGCTCAAGGACAAGCTAGATGCGATGAGCGAAGATGAGCAGCTCGAGGTTCTAGCATCTAATGGAATGCTTGTAAAGAGACCGCTAGTCGTTGGTGATGACTTCGTGCTCGGTGGCTTCAGGGAGAAGGACTGGGAAGAGAAACTCCTGGGATAATAGGATAAGATTGCTACACTGCAGTACGTTAAGAGAAGGGCCCGAGAGGGCTCTTTTTGTATGTGCGAAATGTAAAGTTTAGTTGACTGTGATTTTAGTAATTGAGTTCAATATGGTTTCATAAAAGTATGTTACAATAGGGTAATTTATATTAGTGCAGTAAAGGGGTGCTCAAATGTCCGAAAGCTATACAGGCAGAATCAATCGCAAATTACAGCGCAAGCAGAAAGTCATAAGAGCTGCGGCAGGCAAGTGCAAGGCAGATTTAGTTCTTAAGAATGCTACATACGTGAGCGTATTTTCAGGCGAGCTGAGAAATGCTGACATTGCAGTTACGAATGGGTTGATCGCTGGAATTGGTGAGTATGATGGTGAAAAGGAAGTGGATGTGACGGGAAAAATCGTGTGCCCGGGATTTCTAGATGCACATATCCATCTAGAGAGCTCTCTGGTTACACCTACTGAATTTGTGAGAGCAGTTCTACCGCACGGCACGACCACCGTAGTTACTGACCCTCATGAGATTGCAAACGTGATGGGGACAGACGGCATTGAGTATATGATTCAGGCGACTGAAGGACTCCCGATAGATGTGCGCTTTATGCTCCCTTCATGTGTTCCTGCAACTCCGCTTGACGAGTCTGGTGCAACGCTCGATTATAGAGCGATAGACAGTTTCTACGAACATCCTAGAGTGCAGGGACTTGCAGAGATGATGAATTATGTCGGCACAGTTGCTGCGGATGAGCAGGTTGTGGAGAAAATTGTTGCCGCACAGGCCCATCACAAGAAGATAGATGGTCATGCGCCAGGGGTGAAGGGAAAAGCGCTTAATGCATACGTCGCTGCCGGCGTGTACTCCGACCATGAATGTGCTACTGCTAGTGAGGCTATAGAGAAACTCGAGCTCGGGCAGGTGATTATGATTAGAGAGGGTACAGCAGCCCATAACCTGGAGGCTCTGATGCCTCTTCTAACGGATAAATACGCAGATAGGTGTATGTTCTGCACGGATGATAAGCATCCGTCAGACCTGCTGGAGAAAGGGCATATAGATTATATAATTAAGAAATCTATCTCTATGGGAGCAGATCCTATACTGGCTATTAAGGTTGCGAGCACCAACGCAGCTAGATACTTTAGATTGAATAACCGCGGGGCAATAGCGCTCGGGTATCTTGCTGATTTCGTAATCATTGATAGTTTTGAGGAATTTACAGTTGAACAAGTTTATAAAAAGGGCAAGCTGATGTACAGCGGCGGGAAGCTCAAGGACTTCAGAGCTCCTACTGTAGATGAGTTCCTGACAGAGAGGGCACATAGTACATTTAAGGTCGATAGGTTAAAACCTGAAGCATTTAAGATAGATAGACCTAGAGGTGTGCTTGGCATGGTTCCTGGTGAGCTGATGACCACAGACGAGGGGTATGCAACTGGTATTAATACTGATGAAGATATCCTCAAAATCGCTGTAGTGGAGAGACATAACTATACGGGACATATCGGAATAGGATATATAAAGGGGTATGGACTAAAGAGTGGTGCAGTTGCCACTAGCATATCGCACGATTCACATAACATAATCGTAGTTGGAACCAATGATGAGGATATGGTCACTGCAGTTAATCATATTGCGGAAAATGGCGGAGGAATAACGGTATTTGACGGCGGTAAATGCATCGGAGACGTGAAGCTGGGGATTGCCGGCCTAATGAGCGATGATCCGCTTATTGACGTGAATAGAAATCTTGAAGATGCAAAGGTGAGAGCTTTTGAACTAGGTGTTAGTAAGCTGATAGATCCGTTTATGACGCTGTCATTCATGAGCCTGCCTGTTATTCCTAAGCTGAGACTCACGACGCGCGGGGTGTTCGACGTTGAGAGTCAGAGCTATGTGTAAGAAGTTGACTGATGAATAAGCTAGATAAAGATATAATTGAAAAGTTAGCCTACAGGGTAGCAGAGCTTGGAGGGCGTGCGTACATGGTAGGCGGAGCCGTTCGTGATGAGATTATGAAGCGTCCCATTAAGGATGTGGATATTGAAGTACATGGAATCTCTGAGGAGGTTCTAGAAGCGGTGTTAAAGGAACTTGGAAAGCCAATTCGATTCGGCTCTGCTTTTGGTGTATACTCGCTTACTGGTCATCAGATAGACATTGCTTTACCGCGTTCAGAGCGTAAGGCGGGGAATGGGCATCGTGATTTTGAAATTGAAATCGATCCGTTTATCGGAATCAAGGAGGCAGCACGGAGGCGCGATTTCACCATGAATGCGCTTCTAAAGGATATTCTGAGTGGTGAAATCGCAGATCCGTATGGAGGCACGGAGGATATCAAAAACCGAATAATCCGTCACATAGACGATAAGAAATTCGGTGAAGATCCACTCCGTGCCCTCCGTGCTGCCCAGTTCAGATCCAGATTCGGATTCCAGGTCGCGCCTTCCACTATTTCAATCTGTAGGGCGCTGGGCCTCAGGAATCTTTCGGCCGAGCGCGTAGAGCTAGAGATGAAGAAGGCGCTCCTGGAATCCCGCCGGCCATCCGAATTCTTTGAATGCCTGCGGGAAATGGGCCAGCTCGGATACTGGTTCCAGGAACTCGAACAGCTGATCGGGCTAGAACAAAATCCTAAGTTCCATCCAGAAGGTGATGTCTGGACTCACACCATGATGGTTCTGGATAGAGCGGCCCAGTTCCGACCTTGCGCGAGTGACCCATACGCGTTTATGCTTCTGGCTCTCACTCATGATTTCGGTAAGATTACGACGACTGAATTCGTTAATGGCGCAATTCACGCGTATGGTCACGAGCTACAAGGAGCAGAAATCGCGGAGCGATTTCTGGACCGCGTGTGTCATGGCAGCGATATAAAGAGGTACATAGCCAATATGCTTCCTAACCATATGCGCCCAAACAAGATTGCTGAAGCGAGATCGTCGGTCAAGAAGACGAACCGAATGTTTGACGATGCTGTTGCTCCTATTGATCTTATATATTTTGCAATCTGCGATAAGCCAAAATTGCCACACCTGGATGCTCATAATCTGAGCCAGGCGTCAAACGAGACACACGAGACACAGGGCAATATTGAGATAGAATCAGAGCTTTACACAGCTGATGAAAAATTAAGGGAGCAAGAACGGATAAAGTTCTTGTTCGATAGACTAGATCTGTACAGAGACATGATGGCGAGACCTTATGTTACAGGAAAGGACTTGATCGATAGGGGAATTATGCCAGGCGATGACTTCGGCACAATCCTCGAATATGCGCACAAACTGAGACTAGCTGGTGTATCAAAGGATGATGCGCTTAAGCAAACACTTTCCTATGCGAGGAAATTAAGAAAAAAATATTAAATGATAAAAATTCTTTACAATAGTGTATAATGTACCTATTAGGTAATATTTATCAAAGAGTTATTACTAAAAACGTAACGTTTGAACATCTTTGTATTTTAATTAAATAAATAAGAAAGAAGGAACAATTATGGAAAAAAGGCAAGCGTTGTCAGTTCGCAAATTATTCGTTTTGCTACTATCATTTCTGATGATGATAGGGATAGCTGCACCGAATATGGAGGTTTTTGCGGTTGAGAATACAACGACTGATCTTAATCTAGCAAATCTCAACCTATATGAGTTCAAGTGCCGACAGGAGAATATGCAGGTCGTTAGCACTGGCTCGGGAACTCTGAAAGAAGTAGTGACCCAAATGGCTCGTGGACTAAGAGTACGGTGTTCATGCACAAGTATGAGAAGTCCAATTCGAAGCAGGATTACGATAATGTGCTAGAACTTCTATTCACTAATGCTGGTGAAGTAAATGGCAAAAAGGTCAACGTGAGAGTGAAGGTTTCTCACCTACAGCTGAATCCAACGGTATATTACGGGCAGCAGGCAAACTTTAATGATGCCAATGCAGGGGTGCCTTTTTTGACGGTTGACCAAAACTGGGGTGATAGTGGTATTCAGCTGATGGATTATGTATATCCTGATCATCCTAATTTTACTAATGACAATATTTGGTCTTTCAACACTAAGACAGACGTTACAGCAACTCTCGAGTATGCTGATGGTACACCTTGCGATTTAAAGCTGACGATGCAGCCAGCTGATATCGATGTGAAGCCAGGAAATCCAATCGCTGGGAACCGCAGATCTTCTTTTTATGAAGAGCTAGGGGTCAAGAATCTTGATAGCACTATTGATAAGATCGTTTACAATAGAGCGGTTAGTTTGGATGAGGAAAATGGATCTGGCAACTGGCATTGGTGGAAAGCGAATGCGAGCATCACTGCAGCTGGAACTAGCGGGCAGGATGAGTATAACAAAACGGGATTTGTTATGCGCAGCAAGACAAACTCGATTACTTTTGCCTATAATTCTTCTGTAACGAGCGGTGGTCTGTTTAAGTTCTTTGCTGAAGTTCCTTACCATAATAATCCTGGTACAGCAGCTAAGAAAACTGTAGATAAAGCACAGGCACCAAAGCGTGTTGGAGAGCCTATCAACTACACTGTAAGGTACACAGTCCCAAGACCGGGTACTGATATAATTGATGATATTAAGTCGTTGAAATTTGCCGATACCTTTGATAAGAAAGTAGATTTCAAAGAAGCAGTCGTTAAGTTTGATGGCAACACTCTAGTCGAAGGGCAAGATTATCGTGTGACCGTGACACCGGATAATGAAAATGGTCAGGACCACGTAGAGATTAATATTATCAAAAATGCTCTGTTCGCAAGAGATAAGGGCGGCAAAGTTTACGAGATAACTTATAAGACTGAGACAAATAGCAGAGCGCTAGTAGAGGGTGATAATACTATTACAAACTCAGCAGCAAAGATGTATTTTGATAATGTGTCAGTTCCTACGAATACCGTTGAGACTAAGTTATTACCACCAACTAAGCCTAAGAAGGACGTTTTAAAGACGATATGTCCACTAGCGTTGACGGAAAGACAGTTAAGGGTGGAGATGTACTTTACATATAAGATAACGTACAAGAATACAATCGGACGAGCAGATGATGACGATTACAGATGCTATTCTAAGTACACGAAGTACGTTTCAGGTTCCTGCAGATAATGGTGGGTGGAACAAAAACGGTGTCATCACTTGGAGAAAGACAAATCTCGGTAATGACGAGACATTTACGGTGACTCTACAAGGTTAAGGTAGATGAGGATATTAATGGAAAGCCAGTAGATAATCAGGCAAAGGTTAGCACAAACTATTACAAGTTTGACACTAATAAGACCCATAATCCGACACCGGTTGTGCCAAAGAAGCCTGTGGTCAACATACATAGACACACACCCTAAGACAGGTGATAGCAATGGGCTTCTTCGACTCATTGTGTTTATAGGATCTGCACTCAGCATCCCTCGGCTTGTTTAGCGTAGAAAGCGCATAGCAAGTAGCATATCGCCAACCTTTCAAAATTAACATGATACGAAAAAAAGAGACCTGCGTCCCGCTTTTTGTAATGTAGCAATCTTACCATAGTTCCTTTTGGATATTTTTCCGTCAACCTTCATCTCGGAAAACTTCGCGGCAACCTCATCCTTATCCTCTTTGTAGGTGACACCGAACCACTTGTCACTTGACTGAAGAACTGCAACGGTAGCTCTACCAGCTTTGACCTCTGTATCGATGCAGTAAGGAAGGAAGTACTCTCCCTTCAGTGGATTTTTGCTCCATGATTTTATCGAGTGCAGCCGGAAAAACCAGCTTTCATAACTCGAGGAATTCAGCACCAAACCCCATAGGTTCATGGATACCGATTGACCATCAGGCACATCGTGTCTCACGCCTTTTGAGCTTGTTGCTCGAATTACACCGTCACCTCACGTATAACGTCCGAATGCCCCTCGATATCCGTTAGATATCCATCCGTAACCTCACAGAGTCCACGAGCAACTGAACCGTTTAGAGAGAGTGTGTTCTCAATCTTGAAGCCGACCATACAGTGGTGTGTAGCATCGGCGGATTCACTAAGGAATTTGTATATCTTCTCAAATGCTTCCCTGACCATAGTAGTCATCTGCGTTAATAACAGCGAAAGGTGCATCGATATAATCTCTTGCTGCAAGGACGGCATGACCAGTACTCCCATGGTTTAGTTCTTCCATCTGGAACAGAGTAGCCTTCTGGTAGATCGTGAATGTCCCTGAACTGCGTAGTGAGTTTCAAACAGCTTGCCAGCTCTTCCTTCGATATGGGCTCTAAAAGTCCTCTTCAAAATCCTTCTTGATTATAAAAAGCGACCTCCCAAAAACCTGCCTGATATGCGTCACAGAGGGAAAAATCCATGATAATGTCACCCCTCAGACGTATCGGATCAATTTGCTTCGGTCCGCCATATCGACTTCCCATTCCGGCGCCCATTACCACGAATTGGTCTCCATTTTTATTTTCTCCTTCTATCATTCGGTTAATTCTGGCTTGACCATATCTTCGCCCATAATCCGCTGTATTGCCCATACATCAGAACGTGCACACGTAAGCGAGCAAGTCTGATAACTGTGCTTACGTGTCCAATCGTGCCCCTATAATCGTCTGGACTTTTTATGGTCTTAGGCTTTTGAGCATAACCTAGGTTAGTTGCAATTTCTCTTATCTTATTGAACCATTCTTCCTGTGTATCGGCGTGGTTGTAAGACGATAGGTATTCCCCGAGAATCTTTACCTTATCTGCTTCAGCTTCGGCAGGGACTTCATCAACGATTTTAAAACTCTGATCATAGAAATAGCTGATGAATTCCATAATCTGCCCTTGCGTACACGAGGTCCTTGCGAGGTCTCATCTCTACCTAAGTCAAGAATTTTTCACTAGAAGATCCATGTCATCGAATATGTAACTGTATCAGGGGCGAACTCGAGTGACCAATCCTTTGAAAACTCAACGATTTCCTAAGCAGGAATGTGTAGTATAGCTTCCTTGCTCACGTCATTAAAGCTTATCGAGGTCAAAAAGCGCACCAGAGTTACTCATCTTCTCAGTGGTGAATTTGAATTCATCAATATCTGCCTCTGGATTCGCATGCGCCATTCCTCGTAATTTGAGTTCAAAATAGTTGCTAGATACCCCAACTGCGGCAGGATGATATCACTGAGTCTCATAATAATCCAGTGAAAGCTCTGGATCTACGCTTCGACAGCTCTTGCTGCCATCTTCTCCTATTTTCACCAGCTGAGCAGTGTGGCAATATACTGGAGATTCCAAATCCTAGCTTCTCAAATAGCTCGACGAATTGAGTAAGCCACTCTAGCAATAAGTAAT
>BNJU01002086.1_pt1 | contig 11361 bp, 18 predicted proteins | sample 8539281 | NCBI WGS metagenome assembly BNJU01 (sample SAMD00202456, study PRJDB9452) | human saliva metagenome | isolation source: human saliva | place: Japan
TTCTGGCGCTCTCGAAAGAGAAGCGCCTTTATGATTAAGTATTATAAATGGCAGAATTTATCTAAAGAAAAGGTTTACAAAACTGCTTTGTAGCATTATACTATGTTGTATAGAACGCAGTACAAAAATGTATTTTTCAACGTGGGGGTGTTCGTAATGACTTAATATATATTAGGCTATTGTACAAAAATGTATATTGAACGGAGGAGTTAAGATGTTGAAAAATATTAAGAAGCAATGTTACTAGCTACCGCTGCTCTAAGTATTTTTGGATTAGCAGGGTGTGCAAATAAAGTCGTTCCTCAAAGTTCTGAAACAACGGTTGTATCTGAAACTAAGGATGGAAATCAATCAAAATCCTTAGAAAAAGCTATTGATGCAGTCGCTTTTTCGTACGTTAAGAGTCAACTAGCAAATGATAATCCTAAGGCTACACCAGGTGCTCAAATTGTAGTTTTAAAGGATGGAAAGATGATTTTCCAAAAGAGTTATGGAGTAATTCAAGCTTTTGATTTTTCGAAGAATCCCGCTGAAAAAATTGAAAAACCATCACCTGTAACTAATGAAACTCTTTTGATTTAGCATCAGTTGCAAAGATTAGTGCAACAACACAGAGTGTTTATGCATTTAGTTTATGAAGGAAAAGTCAAATTAGATGATAAAGTTACACAATATTTACCTGAATTTGGTAAGAATGGTAAAGAAGACGTCACAATTGGTCAATTATTAAGCCATACTTCAGGACTTCCTCAATGGAAGGCTATCTACTTATACTCTAATAATAGACAAGATACATTAAAGTATATTGAAGATCAAAAATTAGAGTTTAAACCTGGCGAGTACAAATATAGTGATTTAGGCTTTATGACACTAGCGTTTGTTGCCGAAAAGATTACAGGAGAAGCATTTGATAAATATGTAGCAAAAACTATTTACGAACCTCTTGGATTGAAAAATACTATGTTTAATCCGTTGAAAAATGGAGTAGATAAATCCCAAATTGCTGTAACTTCATATGGAAATCCGTTTGAAAAAATGATGATTGATGAAGTTAACTTCCCTAAATTTGGATATGACATGTCAGCGGATAAAGAAGCTTTTGATAAGTTTACTGGTTGGAGAACTTATGAACTTCAAGGTGAAGTAAATGATGGAAATGCATTTATGGCTAATGAAGGTATCGCAGGTCATGCTGGATTATTCTCTACAGCAACTGATCTTTCAACTTTATACCAAGTTTTTAGTAGATGGTGGAAAAACATGGTGATAAAGTTCTCTATGATGAAAAACAGTTGAACTATTTTTACAAGATGTGTTCAAGACGAGTTATGGTGCAATTCAATCTTATGGATATTTAAAAAATGCGGGTTGGATGAAGCCTTTAGCTGAAGATGCTATTGGACACAATGGTTTTACAGAACTTACGTGACGATTTCTCCAAAAATAAAATCGTTGTAATTGTACTGACAAACAAAATGAATAACGGACAACGTGAAAAATGGTAATTATAACAATACACACGATTTTGCAGGTGCTGTAAACTACTGCTGTTCATAATGAGTTTTTAAAATGAATAAAAAGGGAGGAAATGAATGAAGAAAATTGTTGTTGGTGGACAAATAGATAAAGAAGAGGTGAAAGCTTTTGGTAATCCAATATGGATTACCAGAGTACACCGTTGATGTAAAAAGCGACTTAGATGCTGCGATGGCTATTAAAACAGGAGCAGCAGATTATTATATTGGAGCTTGTAATCACAGGTGGCGGGGAGCTTAGCAATGGCTCTAGCGTTACTAGGAAGAGATAACTGTAGTAAACGGTTTCAATGCCAGGAAAATTATGCCTGAGGAAGAAATTAGAGAAAGTGTTCAGTGGTAAATGAAGGCTTTTGGATTTACAGCTCAACATAAAAATGATAGTTGTTCCAATTATCATGGATGAACTAAATAAAATTTAAATGAAAAATGAGGATTAAGATGGATAAAACTTTTAGAATTAGTTGTAATCGCTCTGTTGGGAGCTCTTTTGTTCGATTCTTTGCGAATAAAGTGTATTGCAGTGTTTAATGATGGATTGAGACCTATCTTACCAGAATATTTGGAGAAAAAGATTGGTAAAAAGAATTAGCAGCAACAAGTTTTTTGCTTAAGTTTTGGTCTAGTTATTGGTTTTGGTATTCCTGTTTTCAATTGGTGCTTCTATCATTTGGTTCATAGTATCTTACTAATGACTGATATCATTGGTTCTTGGGCGCCTGAAGGAAAAGTTGGATTAGCAATTTCAGGTGTTTTAGGTGCTTTATATGGAGTTGGACTTGTTTTAGGACTTCAAGCTATTGTCGATTTATTTAATATGCTACCTGTGAACTTTATGCCAGCTCTATCTTCTGTAGGTAGCCCTATTGTAGTTGGGTTTAGTATTTTCCCTGCAATTGCAATTGCTAGCCAACATGGATTTAAAAAAGCAGCTATTACTTTAGTAGCTACATTATTAGCACTGTTTGCAGTAAAACAATATGGAACTATTAAGCTTGATGCTGTTACTATCAAATTGAGTGCTGAAGGTATGTCTTTACTTGTTGGTATGATCTTTATGATTGTATTTGCAATGCAAGTCAAAGGAGATGGAAGCAATTCTAACGAAACATTAGTTAGTGTCTTCTTAGAACGTGTAAATAGAATTAAGAAAAATTGGATTTGGTTATCTATCACAGGTGGACTTGTATCTGCTTCTACTAGTCTAATGATCCTTGCTGGAGACCCAATTTCATTAAAATTATTGACTGAAGGAAAAATTAGTGAAGCTGCTTTAGCTGCGTTTGCTCGAGGAATTGGATTTATTCCATTAGTGTTCTCAACAGCAATTGTAACAGGGGTTTATAGCCCTGCTGGTGCGACATTTGTATTTGTCGTAGGTATGTTATTAAACGGTAATCCATTAGTTGCATTTGTTGCCGGTGCTGCATTGATGTTTGTTGAAGTTCAATTGTTAGCATTAGTGGCTAAAGGATTAGATAAATTCCCTGGAATTCGTGAAATGGGTGAACATATTCGTACAGCAATGAATAAAGTTCTTGAAGTGGCTTTTATTAGTTGGTGGTGCTATTGCATCTGAAAAATCGCACCTAGGGATTGGATATTTCTGGGTAATCGGATTGTTTCTCTAAATAGAAAGGCTAAAAAGCCCTATTGTTGAACTAGCTATTGGACCAGTTGCAGCAATCAGTTTAGGAATTATTGTTAATATTCTTTACATGATTGGATTTGTTCACACCAGTTGCTGGATAGGAGATTGTTGATATGACGTTCATAGATGGAATTACTTATATGCACGAACATACGACTATTGATTTATCTAGATTAAAAATATTGATGATACTAACTTAAATTGCTTTTGATGAAACAGTAGAAGAATTTAAAAATTATATATAAAGGGGTTCGTAACATCGTAGATGTTACGAACCTTGATATGAGAAGAAATCCTTTATATGTTCAAAAGGTTGCTGAGCTTAGTAAAATTAATATTATTCAAGCGACAGGCTTTTATCAAGATAAATTTTTACCAGAATTCGTGACGGATGCGAGTGTGGAAGAGTTAGCTGATTTAATGCGAAGAGAGATTCTTGAGGGATTGACGGTACAAATATAAAAGCGCAAATTATCGGTGAAATAGGAACAAGCAAAAATACGATGACTGATAGAGAAAGAAAGGTTTTTCTCGCCTCGTCAATTGTTCATAAAGAATTAGGAGTTCCAATTACCACTCATACAACTCTAGGAACATATGGTCATGAACAAGTCGCTTTCTTTAAAAATGAGAATGTAGACTTAGATAAAGTCATTATTGGGCATGTCGATTTAACGGGTGATGTAAATTATATTCTTAAGATGTTAGATGAAGGTGTCTATGTAGAGTTTGATACTGTGGGTAAAGAGAACTACCAACCGGACTTATTGCGAGTAGAAATGCTAAAGGAAATTGAGCAAAGAGGTTATGAAGACAAGGTATTCTTATCTATGGATATTACGCGGAAGTCAAACCTAGAATATCAAGGTGGAATAGGTTATTCTTATCTATTAGATCGTTTTGTTCCAATGTTACGAGAGGGAGGAGTTTCAGACAAATTCATCCGTAAAATGTTAGTGGAAAATCCTAAACGGTTTTTTGTAAGGAGTAAAAGATGAAAAGTTATCCTTAAAAAGTTTGACAATCGCAGAAGCGCAAGAAATGCAATTCAGGTTAGTAGATGAGATTACAAAAGTCTTTCCTGGAAATGAAATTTTAACTAGGGGAGATTTAGGAGTAGTTAAAGGTCTGAATCAACCTGTGTATACAAGAAAGGTTGAAAAGGTTATTGCAAACTTTTTTAACACAGACGAGGCTCTATTAGTTAGAGGTTCAGGAACAAATGCAATAAGACTGGCGTTGCATGTGGGTGTTAATCGTAAGAAGAAAATATTAATTCATGATGCACCTATTTACCCAACAACAAATGTGAGTTTTGAAATGTTAGGCATCACATATGAAAAAGTGGATTTTAACGATTTAGCGGCAGTGAAGGACAAAATTAAAGATGAAGAAATAACGTCAGCTCTGGTTCAAGTTACGAGACAACTTCCATCAGATTCATATGAAGCTGAAACAGTTATTAAAACAATTAAAGAGTTGCGCTCTGATATATTTGTGATTACAGATGATAACTACTCTGTTTTTAAAACAGAAAAGATTGGGGTTCAATATGGAGCGGATATTTCTTGTTTTTCAACATTTAAGCTCTTAGGTCCGGAAGGAATAGGTTGTGTAGTAGGAATTTCAGAAGCACTACAAAAGTTTGAAGAAAGAAAACTACTCTGGTGGAGGACAAGTGCAGGGGCATGAAGCTCTAGATGTTTTAAAAGGGATGATATATGTTCCGGTTTCTCAAGCAATTTCCGCTAAAGTTGGCGAGGAAGTATGTGAATCGCTAAATCAAGGGGCTTTAGAGGCGGTTAAAGAAGCCTCTATTGTGAACGCTCAATCGAGAGTTTTGATCGTAGAATTAAAAGAACCGATTGCTGAAGCGGTTATTGAGGAAGCGACGAAGTTAGGCGTTGCCGTATCCGGTAGGAGCTGAATCTCAATATGAGTTTTGCCCTTTGTTTTATAGAGTTTCCGGCACTTTTAGAAATGCGGATCCAACAGCAGAAAAGCGTTTGATCCGTATTAATCCAAATCGTTCAGGTGCTAAAACTATTATAAGAATACTGAAAGAATCTATAGAAAAAGTGAAAAAGAGTAAATAAGAGGAAGAGTATGGTAGAGAAGTTTTTAATGAAAAAGGTCAAGTAGTCAATGCAATTGCATCTGATTTTTAAAGAAATCGGTAGGAGATAAGGTGCCTAGTATTTCTGAATATCAAGAAGATTTGGAAGTAGCTCGTGGGACCGTTCAAAATGCGATTTCTTATTTAAAAAAGTGAGGGGGCCTTTAAATTAATCAGTAAAAGGACACCAAGGTTCGTTTATTTCAGAAATTAATTATGAAATATTACAATCTTATGCATTGTCAGAAACGGTGCTTGGGACTATGACATTGCCATACTCTAAACTCTATGAAGGTTTAGCAACCGGAATATACGAAGAATTCCGCAAATCATATTCCATTGAATTTAGGTTATATTCGGGGTCAAAAGAAAAGAATTAAAGCAGTTACGAGTAAGTTTTATCGTTTTGCAATTGTTTCTAAATTTGCTGCTAAACAAGCTATTCATAATCGTGAACCATTAGAAATAGCGCTAGACTTCGGGGAAAAAATAGTTATTTAAGTGAGCACGTTGTTGTCTTTTTCTAGTGAAAAATACTGATAAGAATATTGAAAGCAAGAAAGTAGCTATTGATTATAATTCAATCGACCAATACCTACTGACAGAAGAGGTAGTAAAAGATAAAAATGTTCAATTAGTTGAAATGCCTGGATTTCAAAATCCCTAACAGCGCTAAGAAAGGGAATTGTAGACGTTGGTGTTTGGAATTTAGATGAATTAATGGATAAAGATTATTCCGATTTAAGCTATTCTAAATTAAAACACAATCAATGGATTGATGATATGACATCTGCAGTTGTTGTAGTTCATAAAGATGATGATTCACTTAGGGCATTTTTAATCAAAGTGTAGTCGCGGATAAAAATAATTGAGATTCAAAATAAAGTTAAAAATAATGAGATGATTCCTCAATATTAAAAGGGGTGAGTTCATGCTAGAAGAGAAATTAGATGTTCTGGTAGTGGCGGATGTTATAGATGAAGATACAAAAAATATATATTGAAGGCTAGTGACTTTTTCAAAATGAAATGAAGATTAATGATGAAACGAAGGTCGAAGTATTTCTTATTCATTTAGCGATGGCTGAATCGAGACGCAGAAAAAAATGAAGTGTTGGATGCCAAAATGGAAGAAATCATTCGAAATGAAGTTAATAACCATCATAATTTTTGCTGAATGTAAAGAAGTTTGGAGTCGCTTATCAAATTATATCGGTGAAGAAGTTTATTCAGAGAATGAATTAGAGTTTATTTATCTTCATTTATTGAATTTGTTAGAAGGTGACAAAGATGTTTCTTGATCTTGTGAATAGAAGAAATCGTTCTTTAGTCGATTTTTGCAGTCAAGCTGCATCAAGATGGTGAAATCCTTCCGGATACTTATGTGATTGATTTAGATGCGGTTATCCAAAAATGCAAAATATATGTCTGAAACCGCAAATAAAGAAGATGTTGAGCTTTATTATATGCTTAAACAGATTGGAAGAAATCCGTTTATAGCAAGGACGATTGCTGAAAATACAGATATAAAAAAGGCAGTAGTTGTTGACTATAAAGAAGCGTTAAGGATGATGGAAGAGGGGTTACCTTTAGGGAATGTAGGTCATTTAGTTCAAATTCCTGATGCTTTGTTGGAGAAAAATCATTTCGTATGGAACAGATTATATTACGGTGTACTCATTTGAAAAAGTACAGCAGATTATTCGTGTTGCAAATCGATTAAAAAAACCTCAGAAGCTTTTGTTGAAAGTTATTGAGAAAGACGACAATATTTATGATGGCCAATACGGTGGATTTCATCTGTCCGATTTAAATGATGTCATTGCTATTGTTAAGGAGTCTGAATGGGTAGAAATAGGTGGACTAACTTCGTTTCCTTGTTTTTTATTTGATGGTAAAGAAAATATTGTTCCAACAAATAATATGAAAACAGTAGAAAAAGCGAAAGAAATTCTTGAAAAAGAAGGAGTTCAACCAATATTGAATATGCCATCTGCTACTTGCTCAGTGACAATCCCAGAAATTCGAAAATTAGGAGGACACCAAGGAGAACCTGGGCATGCTTTGACAGGAACCACTCCGCTTCATGCTGTGCTGGATCTGCCAGAAATACCGGCTTTAGTATATGTGAGCGAGATTTCTCATAACTGGATGGTCATTCATATTTTTATGGCGGTGGATATTATAGACGAGGGCATTTTGAAAATATCGAAGTCGTGGATGGAAACAATGTCGTTTTCGATGTAGTTCTTCCTCTGAAAGATGAGAGTATTGATTATTATATTGAGACTAAAAATGAGCATCCAGTTGGAGCGACAGTGGTTGGTTCTTTTAGAACACAGATTTTTGTTACTCGAAGTGATTTAGCTATTGTTTTAGGACTGCAGAGTGGGGAACCACATTTAGTTGGGATTTATGATAGTTTGGGAAATAAAGTGAGAAGGTGAAAAAAATGGAAGATTTATTCTCATTGTTTTAGATAGTTTTGGCGTAGGGGCCATGAATGACTGTGCAGAAGTAAGACCTAGAGATGTTGGAAGTAATACTGCAAAGCATATCATTCAATCAAAACCTGATATAAAAATTCCTACTTTAGAAAAATTAGGACTTATGAATGCTATTGGTGAAGAAGTTGGAGAACATAAATTTTCGGATGTTGCTAATTATGGGACAGCAAATTTAACTCATTATGGAGCAGATTCTTTTTTTAGGACATCAAGAAATAATGGGTACTACTCCGAAAGTTCCGTTGATTCAACCGTTTAATGAAAAAATAGATGAAGTTGAAAAGAATCTTCTTAAATACGGCTATAAAGTTAGACGTGTTGGAGAACCTGGTTTACAAATTCTTGTTGTGAATGAAGTGGCAACCGTTGGAGATAACCTAGAGACAGATTACGGACAAGTTTATAACGTTTCAGCTTGCTTAGATTTAATTAGTTTTGAAGAGCTGAGTAAGATTGGACATGTTGTTAGATGTTGTTCAGGTATCTCGTGTTATCACTTTTGGAGGCGAACAAATTACGCTAGACAACCTTTTACAAGCTAGGAAAGTGAAGAATGACAAGATAGCGGGTGTTGATGCCCCAGAATCAGGAGTTTATAACCATGGATATCAAGTAGTTCATTTGGGGTATGGAATTGATAAGAATGTTCAGATTCCAACGATTCTGGATAAGAAAGGAATTACAGTTTCTTTCTTAGGTAAGATAGCCGATATCATACAAACAACAAGCACGAGACTTTTCCCAGGTGTCGACTCTGATTATTTGTTTGATTGTTTATTGAAAGAAGTTAAGAGCATAGAAAATGGTTTTATTGCATTAAATATTCAAGAAAACCGATTTGGCTGGTCATGCTGGAAGATGTTGAAAGATATGCAGACCGGTTAGAAGTGAGCGATAAGCGCATCGCTGAATTACTTCCACTATTAAATGCTGGAGATATTTTAACTGTGATGGCGGACCATGGGAATGATCCGACGATAGGGCATAGTAATCATACGAGAGAAAGAGTTCCATTGATGATATACAGTCCTGGCATCACGGGAAAATATGTTGGAGAACGCGATACTATGGCTGATGTTGCTGCTACTGTTGGAGAATATTTAATGTGGATTCTCCTCAGCATGGTCATTCCTTCTTGAATAGAATTTTTGGGAAATAGGTTTTGCTATGGAAAAAATACAAAAATATGCGTATAAAACAATGCTTGCAATGAAGAATCCAGTAAAATCAGTAGATATGGTGTATCCATTAGCCTTTGATAAGATCTCTAATGAAGATGGTTATTATTTAGGAGTCAAAAATAGTTTAAAGGCTAACTGATGAGATGGAAACAAGATTAAATCAATGTTCGTATTATTTGCATACTAGAGATAAGTCTAGCTTAGGCGGTCGAGCAATTGATATTGATTTAAAGAATCCAATAACAGGGTTTGCCTATGACAGGATCTTCTAGCGGAACAGCAATCAATGTTTTCTTAGGAATAAATGATATAGGCATGGGTACAGATGGTGGAGGTTCGGTTTTAGCTCCTGCTATTTCCCTGAATTTATTTTCTTTAATTGATCCTGTGTTGTTTCGAGAAGAACGAAAAAGAGAGAAAGAGAAAATATCAACAGATGGAATTTCGTTTATGCCTTCTATAGGTTTTATCTCTAAAATCTAAAGTTAGTTCAAGAATTATATTTAAATTTAAGAGGTTTAGAAAGTTCAAATCGAGAAACGAAAAATATTGGTTGATGACGAAGAAATCTGTAATTTGCTGAAGGACGAGATTGTTGAAGTTAGCTCGTTTGAAGGGAAATATGATAATGAACGTTTAGCATTGATAGAAACCACAAAAAGATTATTGCAGGAATACGATATCATTGTGAGCAAAGAAGGACCTGTAGATTTAAAAGGGTTTGGAGATACTGTTTTTGGACATTTTGATGATAAAACCAAAGAAATTCAGGTCGCTGCCAATAAAGGCTTTCTCCGAATAGCTAATATGGCAAACTGTTTTGCTTTAACTGTTCCGATCGGTGAATTGTCTACAGCTTATGTGATTTTTGTGTGATAGTAATAATGTTTTTGCGATAAGAAAATCTTTTATAATTGCAGAAAGTTTGTATAGAAAAATGATGAATTATCCGAAAGATACTTTTTGAATTATGAAAATTACTTTATGAATGGATACAGTAACTAATTAAGGAGTTAGAGAAAACTACTCTCCAACTAACCTATTGACAACCTTCCAAAAACAGGAGTATACTACATTCATAGATTAGAATAATTCTAAATAAGAAAGAGGTAATAAATATGTCAAAAGAACAAACAAAAACAAGTATTAAATCAATTAGTGGCTGATTTAAGCCAACAATCAGTAATCGTACACCAAGCTCACTGGTACATGCGCGGTGCAACATTCATAACAATGCATCCATTAATGGATCAACACATGGAATTATTAGACGCTCAATTAGATGAAGTTTCAGAACGTTTAATCACATTAGGTGGAGCTCCTTATTCAACTTTACGTGAATTTGCCGATAACACTAAGATTGCCGATGCCAAAGGAAACTACAGCGACAGCATGGAAGACCGCATCCGTCATTTATTAGTAGGGTACCGTTACTTAATCGACCTTTACCAAAAAGGTATCGACGTAACAGGTGAAGAAGGCGACGATGTAACACAAGATATCTTCATCGGTGCAAAAGGCGCATTAGAAAAATTAGTTTGGATGCTTACAGCAACAATCAACGAAGCACCAGGATTATAATTCTAAAGACTCCATGGCTGGACAATTTGTCCGGCCTTTTTCTTTTGTCCAAATTCTGAAAATTATCATATATGATAATTACCATATATGATAAATTCACCAACGTAATGTTCCGAAGTGTAACCCCACCTAATCAATAGCGTTAGAGAGCACTCTTTTCCTTGGAATTCTTTCCATCATAACGAAGCTGTTATAAGATTGGCTTTAGTATCCTTCGTAGCACAGTGATATTTTCAGAAGCACCAAGATAAAAGACCGTAGGCGTTCTGCAAATATAAATTCACTAAACAGAGATTACGAAGAATCTTACGGATCCTATAATCGCAGTGGTGGGGAATCGTACCAAATGCAGAACTAAAGGGAGTTAGAATTTATTCCTTACTCCCTTTTTTGAGGCTTTGAAGGTGAGAGACCCTAGGCTCGAACCGGTACCCCACTACAGCGATTATGGAAACATCCGTAATGATTCGTAGTAATCGAAATCTTCTTTTATGAATACTAACTTTATATTTTGCAGAAAAATGTAACGACCTACGGTCTTTTATATGATTTTACAAGAAAATATCACAATACTAGCTGATGGGTATGCTATAATAAAGCCAATCTTATGAAAGGTGGAAGGTTTATGGAACAAAAGAAATACAGCGGGAAAGAGTTCACGATGAACGTCCCTAACGCACTTGCATTAGGCGTGGTCGTTACACTTATCCCAGAGCATTACTTGGGTGAATTAGTGAAGGCGTTATTACCAGTATTCCCACAAGGCCAATTGATAATCCACAATGCCAATA
>BNJU01004529.1_pt1 | contig 11330 bp, 13 predicted proteins | sample 8539281 | NCBI WGS metagenome assembly BNJU01 (sample SAMD00202456, study PRJDB9452) | human saliva metagenome | isolation source: human saliva | place: Japan
ATTTTTGGTCATTATGGTATTTGCTAAAACCTACGATAACACAATATACGGCAGCTTTTTGTTTTGCTTCACTGGTCCACTGGAATGTTTGATAAGCGAAATTTATTTTTACATCAAATTCTTCCATAAGTATTTTCCAAAGGATAGAAGCTTGTTCCCCTTGTGTAATAGAATTAGTGGATACAAGAGCTGCTTCTATAGAACTATCTTTCATAATTTTGGCACAATTTATATACCATCCACATACAAAATCAAGATTCCCAACACCTTTATATCCATCAAAAACTGACAATAGACTATTCTTTTGTTCTTTACTCATTAGTCTAGCACCAATAAAAGGTGGATTACCAATAATATAGTTCAACTTATCCTTAGGAACTACTGTCTCCCAGTCAATTTCTAAAGCATTCCCTTCAACGATATTTGTATAAGACTTAAGTGGCAAGAAATCAATATTCGCAAACACAATATCTTTAGTTTCTTCCAGCATCTGGCTTTCTGCAATCCATAGGGCCGTTTTAGCAACAGAAACCGCAAAGTCATTGATCTCGATACCATAGAATTGATTTAATTTCACTTTAACTAGGTCTTGACCTAAATCTAATGCTACTGTATCCCCCATATAAAGCTTAATAGCCTCATTCTCTAAACGTCTGAGGGATATATAAGTCTCTGTTAGAAAGTTTCCTGAACCACAAGCAGGGTCAAAGAATGTCAGACTAGATAGTTTTGACTGGAACTGTTTAGCTCTTTGTTCAACTGTTTTAAATTGCTTGAATTGACGAATCTCATTCAATTCATCTCTTAGTTCATCTAGGAAGAGTGGATCAATAACTTTATGGATAGTTTTCGATAGAGGTATAGTGCATCCCCCCGCTTCGACGTGTTTCTGGGTTTAGTGTTGACTCAAATACTGCTCCAAAAATTGTAGGACTAATTTCTGACCAGTCAAAGCTAGATGAAGCATGTTCCAAAATCAACTCACGAAGTTCGTCTGTGAAGTTTGGAATTTCCAGCTTATTCTCAGCAAACATCCCTCCATTGACGTAAGGAAACGCAAGCAATTCCTCATCTAAGTATGGATCGCGTTCTTCAATTGGTGTATTTAGCACTGAAAAGAGGTCAATTAAGCCTCGACGAAAATCACGACTGCTAAAACGAGCCAGGTAATCATGAAACATCATGTGGTGTCCGAAAATATCTGCATCCTCAGAGTAAAGACAGAATACTAGACGGACAACAAGTTGGTTAATGGCATGAAGACTGTCTGGACTATCTGGATTAATGTACTGCTTAAGAAGCCCTTCGTAAATCTCTCCAACTATTTCTCCGGCCTCAATAGAAACCTTCATCTCACGTTCCAGATGCTCATTTGTCTTGTCTATCAGAAACTCTAAACGATAAGCTTCTTTATCTAAATCAGCAAGTTTAATGACTTTTGGTTCACCGTTTGGTTGTTCCATATCATAAACGTAAAATTCTTTGAAATTACACGTTACAATCCATCAGGAGACGTTTAGAGTATGCAGATTAGCCGAATAACTCTTTTAGCCTGTTGGAACGGAGTCAAGTAGATCCCATCAGACTGTTTTATTGCTTTATGATAAATCTTTAGTCTCGACTTTTTGCTCAATCAATACTTTTAGTTTGTATCGATATACCCATCAATGAAAACTAGTCTGATCCATCATGACTGTATCTTCGAAGGTAATGTATTCCGAAGGTTTTTCAATATCATATACAGACTGAAGCAAATCTAGCCAGAAAGATTGACTATCCTGACGCTCATTCCCACGGCCTTCCCAACGTTTAATAAACGCCTGGGCATTTTTCTTTTGTTCTTTTAAATTTATCAAAACGAAATCCTCACTTCCAGAACTTCCACCATCTCTTAGTCTTCTGTTCAATCAACAACTGATTATCTTTCTGGGTTGCCAAAATAATCGTGTGCAGCTGATCAATTTGCTTCTTGTAATCATCTATTTGACTTTTTAGGTCTGATATCCGCTCATCCTTTTCTTGTATTACATTCGTATTATCAGCGTAGTCGCTTGTGTTATCTTCTTGGAAGAGTATTTTTCTAGCATAAGAACTGATAGAATCTCCGTTTTCTTCAGCTCTAGACTTTAAATATTCTTTTTCATCCGTACTCATCCTAATATTCAGGACAGTCATTTTTTCACTCAAAAATTCCACCTCTTTGCTCCATATAATACAATTATAGCACATAATATTATTAAATAATACACTGTAATACAGAAAAATTAGCATTTTTCCCTCTATATACCCACTCTGTTTCTTTGCAGTCTACTGTATTTCATCCTCAAAAAAACTCATAAACTGTTTTGCTATTAATTAGACAAAAGAACTCGGTAGTAATTACAAAGACAAAGAATCAATGTTTTTAAAAAGGCATTTTTAGCCCCTGTATTGCGTTTTTACATAAGTTTGACTAGGGTAAAAACTATGAAAAAACATTAAAGAGCCCCTTAACGGCCAAAATAAGAGCTCTGATGCTGCCTTAAATTTTAAGCTGTCGTAAAAACCGTAAAAAGTCCCATTTTTTAATGATACGATCATAAATGTAGAAGAGCTCTCTGCAAATCTATCAAAAAAGGAGGACATAAAAATGGAGATTATCTTTTAAATATTCTAATTGCTATTGAAGTTGAAATTTTGGTTCATTATATTTGCAAATGGTTAGACAGATAAAATGGTGAAATGAGAAAATAGATTTTTTTAATTTTTTTAAAAAAATAAAAATATAGATTTTTTTCTTAAGAAGATACTTTCTAATTTACTTTCTGACTTACTTTATATTACTTTATATTACTTTGTCGACCTCAGAACCTCAGCAATATCAAGGGGTTGCAGATAAATAATTGACTATTTTGTACCCCATTATTGACTATTTTGTACCCCATTATTGACTATTTTGTACCCCATTATTGACTATTTTGTACCCCATTATTGACTATTTTGTACCCCATTATTGACTATAAAATTAAAAATTGATAGAATATTGCATAATAAGAAACGTAGTAAAAGGTAAACAAGATGGTATCAAATAGAAAATCTAGTAAAATCTACGAAGAACTAGCTTCTCGTCAAAATTATTTAGTCGTCCAGGCGAATGACTTAGCTAAAGCGTTTGGTAATTTAAAAGCCTTTGAACACAAGGTTTTAGACTTTTGTTTCTCATCTGTAACGAAGGATAGTAAAGTTAGTGATGTCTTTACAGTTCATAGCCTTGACATTATGAAGCACTTCGGATTAACCAAAAATGGTCAGAATTATAGACGAATTGCAGAAGCTTTTTCAAGACTTAATGAGAATACAGCTCTATATATCCCTGAAACATTGCCTGACGGTAGACGATCAATAATCATGACTCAACTTTTCAGCAGAATAAGATTTATTGAAGATGGGCTTGTAGAGTTTAAATTCTCCGAAGATGCAGGACCTTTAGTTTTTGAGTTGAAAAGAAACTACTATTCTTTTCATTTGGATGAGTTAGGGAATGTAAAATCTAAGTATTCTTTGATCTTGATGAAACTTTGGGAAGCTTATCGTTTAGGGAATCGAGAGTATACGACCATTAAAGGGAGTTTAGAGGAGTGGCAGGATTGGTTCTTAGGTGAAGAGAAGTCATGGCCGGCAGGTTTATTTAAGAGAAATGCTCTCCTAGTCGCATGCGAAGAATTAGAAATGAAATTCAATGCTGACATAGAGCTAACAACTGTAAAAAAAGGACGAAAAGTTATCGGGTATGAGATGGTAATTAGGGATAGACGGAAGACAACCACTGCGGATATAATCGTAGAGGCAGAGAAAGCATCACATCAGACAGATATCTACGATTTTTTGTAAAAGTAGCTACTTTTTGAACATATATTAAAAGTTGGGACTTGCATGTGCAAGTCCTTTTCTTTGAGAAAGATGAAGTTCAAAAATAACAGCATTAACTCCTTTATAATACTAGCTTTATAGCGATATATCACTGGGGTGGTCAATTATTTTTTATTTGAGAAACATATCAGGTAAAAAAGGTTGTGGTAATCCCTTGATATTGCTTAATTTACAACGAAATACGGCTGAGGTGGTTAACCGCTTTTTAGACTGAGAAACATCCTAAGTGAAAAAGGTCGCTGTAATCCCTTGATGCTGCTTAATTTACAACAAAATACGACTGAAGTGGTTAATCAGTTTTTAGATTGAGAAATATAGTGGTTCAAAAGAAGTTCTGAAAACCCATGTCCCTGTAGGTTGAGAATTGATTTTAAAACAAGGTGACTTTATAGGGGTGTCACCTTTAATTTTACTATATTTTAGAATACGACTAAAATTTGAGCTATAAATTGAACGTGCTGTAGCTGCTAAAAATGAGTTGTTTTTTTGAGAAGAAACCGTTTTCGTCTATCATAGCCTAAATTGACTATTCATAAGATAACAAGCGTGATAAACTATAGATAAAAATAAATTCATCAAAAAAGGAGCGTATAATCAATGTCAAAATTAAAAGAAGAACAAAATGAATACATAGCAGTTATACATCATAATAGCAATTTGCTAGAATATTTTTGCTTGGGCACTCTATCTAAGAATGAAGTAAAGATTGTTTTTGGAATATTAGAGATAATACATAATAGATATCCAAAGGAGCACATAACTATCCCATATTCAGATATTGCAGCTATATCTAAATATGCAACTGAACTTTACGAGAATAATACTAATAATCAATTTGAGCGTTTTATAGAGAGTATTCAAACTAAACTCAAGATAGTCTCATATAAACTATTTACAAGACCTTTTATTTTTGATTATCCCATTTTTGAGCTATTTTCTGTAGATCATACATTGCAATTTTTATCAGTTCATATATCAGAATCAGTCTATCAAGATGAGATGAGGGACTATAATAGGAATATTTTTCGAGAGGAAAAAAGAATTGTTGATTTATTTAGCAAAGAAGATTGGTCTGGAATTCAGGTATATCAAAAGCAAAAGAAGGATACTTGAAAAAAATAGAGAAGAGAAAATGATTTATGAACGCTAAAAGAAAACAAAGAAAAAGCAAAGAAAAAATAGAGCATATTCCAAAAGATGTAGTGGCTTATTACTTGCCAAGTCCAAATAGTGCAAAGAAGATATATTTTACAAGAGACACAATCTTACTCATGTATCATTTAATTCGCTTAAGGTATTTTTCAAGAGAAATGATACTGGATCAGTATTATATCCTTACGGGTAAAGAATTAAACAACAGAACACTGTATTCCTACATAGGAAATAGCAGAATGCCCCTCAGTCACTTTGAAGACAATTATAGAATAGGTAAGACTAAGTTTCTATATGTACCGAAATATTTTGCTGACTGGCTGTTAGATATCATTCATGAAATACCAGGTCTTACTGAACTGACAAATGTAACAGAGTTTAAAGGTTCGCATTATAGCCTCAAGACAAACAAAATGATTGGTGGTAAAGATGGTATCAGAAAAATACATCTACATGATTATCATACAAGAAGGTTAGCACTGAAAATCGGAAGACGAATCGTCGAACAGTGCACAGATTTATCACCCAGAGAATTGAATATCACTTACTTTTTCCCGTATAGTCGAAAACTTATTTCACTTGTCCCAGATGCAGTGATCTTTGTTCGAGGCCAGAGGTATTTGATTGAGTATGATAGGAATACAGAGCCTCACTTCAAGCTTCTTGGGAAGATAATGGGATACTTCAAAAGAAATATTATCGAGGAGATACAATTTTCTTTGTCTTTGATAATATTTCAGATCCAAAAGATAATCGTCTGCATGTACGCATTGTGAATTTTATTGACAATTTATATACCGTACCTTTTGGAGATAGTGGCTTTTCTTACTACGAGAAAACACAAGAGAATACCGTGACCTTATTTGCACTCCCAGAGGTCAATGCTCTATCTCAAATTACAGAGGCTATCATGCACGATATAGTGATTGAGGATAGCAAAGAAAATGAAGGACTGTTAGAAAAGTGTAGGACTGAATATGTCTTGCCTTACGATGTAGTATCAGCTGAATTAGTAGAAGAACCTGATAGCCCATTCTCTTTAATCTTGACTTACATAGATGATTATTTTGACAAAGAAAAAATGGCCCTTGTAAAATTGAACTATGGTGATGTTAGCAATCCTGATTATTTTGAAAAACTCTATGAAAGATACAAAGGCGAGTATGCTATGGTTGGGTTAGTATTCTCTTCTGAAATCACGAAACAATACTACACAATCCCTCACAGTGAATTTCTTATGGCACTCTATATCAGATGATAAAAGTGAAAAAGAGAGTACTATTAAGTATCTCTTTTTTATTTATTGAAAAATTGAATTAAAAATAACAAAAGGTAGGGTTACCTTGGTTAAAAGTAGCAGATATGTGGGTTTTTGGATGCTAAAGGTAGCAATGGCACTACCAAAACATGGAAAGTTCGGAATACATGAGAAAAAGTGCGTCATACATGAGGGGAAAGCACGAAAATCTACAAAAAGCCTCATATATGAGAAAAAGGTGCGCGAACTTGTGTACATATTACTTTTCTCTTTTGACCAGATCCAAAAAATCCTTGTTTTTCTCAAGTAAAATGCTCGAATGAGTCTGTTTTAAAATGGCTGCGGATAAAGATTTTCCAAAAACACTCTCTATCCAACTTATTATTCCTGATATTTTTGGAGCAGTTAGTGGTCTTCGTTTGAAGTCGAGAAATAGAGAATCACTAGTATTAGTAGTTACCGATTTCTCTCTTTCTTTGATGTACGGTGAGATATAGTGGATAAATTCACTTAAAATCGGTTTCTTAATCCGTTCACCTTTAGGAGATGTAACTGTTAGCGTCTGTTTGTGTAAGTCAATATCTCTATAAGTAGTTTGCGCTAATTGTTCAATATCAACTCCGGTTCCGGCAATTAGAGCGATGATTGCTAAATCTCTGTCTTTATTTTTCAGCAATTTAGATGATCCTGCTGCTTCATCAAGGAAGAAGTCATAGGGACTCATAGGTTTCTCATTCTTATCAATTTCATCAAAAAAGTATAGCATATGTGGCAAATCATAATGAACTACTCGTACTGTGTTCCCTGCTCCTCTTTTTGATGTAAAAAGAGAAAGTATGCCATACTCATTGATCCATTCGTTCATAACATTGCGGTAGAAGTGTGGGGCTTTTCTATCACCTGAGAATGATACAACAGTGTAGTAGTTCCAGAATGAGTTTAAGACACTAATAAATCGTTTTTTACCGTCTGGTTTTAGCTCTAAAGAGTTGACATAATCTGCAACAACTTCTACAGGTGTTTGCTCTAAATCATCCATGGTTAATTCATTAGTAGACTTTTTAAGATGGTTAGTCGCGTAGAAATCAAGGAATTTTTTCAAGCTATTTAATTTACGGTAATTGTATAAGTCCTTTGTATTTGTAGTAAAAAAATAATCTACATATAATCGAACGGCAGGAGACCAAGAGCCCTCTAATTCGTCATATTTTTTCTCTAATTTTGTCATGATTTCACCTTGTAATTTTATCTATTACTAGAGTAACAGAAAATCATGGGCAAATCAAAGTATGATAGAGAAAACTTGATTTTTGAGAAAAACGAAATAAAAAAATACAATTTCAAGCGAAATATCAATAAATTTATGATGTCAAATTGACAAAAAAAATGCAATATGTTATACTATTTTAGTGTTTTAATAAACACCACGCTATTTTTATAGAATGTTTACAAAAAAACTTCCAAAAAAATGGAAGTTGCATATCAGATTTCGATTTGTAGATTATTGGCGTAATTTACAAATATGATTCATACACTCTTTTGAGTGCATACTATTATTGACGATTACGATTGTTTAACTGCTGTCGTAATCGTTTTTTTATCGTTGTGTATTTACTATCAATCACAAGTCGGTAAATTAATGGCAAGCTACGAAGAAGTATTTTCAACAATAGCCTGTCTAACTTGTCTTGCTGAAAGTTCAAAATAATGATAGTAGTCAATAAAACAAAAAAAGCTAGTCTACTCACTTGTTTTATAGTGCATTCCGAGGATAGTGAGTTATTATCTAGTTTTTTGAGTTTGTTGTAAACAACATAAAGATGTTCCGATACGAAAGGAATTTCGACGATGAGAGCATCTAGAATTTCTTCGTGTAAGAAGAAGTTTGTAATGAGAAGTCGTAAAGCTGATACAGTAACTTCTCTAATTATTTTACATGATTTCATATTTTTTCCTCATGCTTTCTATATAATCAAAGAAAGAGGCATGAATCAATGAAATCTGATATATAAAGATGTAAGACAACATTTTTACGATAAACTTACACCCTTTCACTATTATTATATTTTATAGATTAACATTTGTCAATAGATTGAAAAAGTTTGGAAGAGCAGGAAGTTTTTAATAGAATTGTTTAGGTACAAAAAGTGTTATTTTAGGATTTTCTTTATATCAAGAACTTTTCAAGATATAATCTAAGCATGGAAAATTTAAAAGAAAAAAATATCCAAAAGGTGATTTGGCATATGCAACGACAGTGTGGTCAATTAGCAGAAATATCTGATGTAGCAGCATTAAAAAATGAATTGTTCTATCTACAAGCGAGCATAGATTGTTTAAATCGTATTTTAAATGATCAAGCTCCATACCCGGGGCTTGATAGTAGAGAAGTTTTTTAAGAAAAAATTCCCCTGCCTGCACAGGGGGATCTTCTTAATACTTTATAATACCACAACACTATCTCTCTTCTGTTATCGGACTGAAATCGAACTAAAACTTGACTGTTATTTGTTTTTGTGGTATTATAAAGATAATAAAACAGAAGGAGGCAAGAATATGCCTAAATATATTGTAGTTTATAAACTTGGGGAACGTTTTGCGGGTCAGCTAAGTGCCAAGGAAGGTATTAACCTTCACAGTTTACATGCAAAAACTCATGGCGGGAAGGTGCTTTTTACAATTAATAAAGCACCTGCGCCTGAATTTAGAGATAAAATTGAGAAAATTATTTTAACAACAAGAGATGGTTCGTTTGCTGTTAGAGCCGATGTTGATTATCTTGGGAAAGGTACGCTGATTGCTCCGCCAGCAGACTATACTGTGCCATCAATATGGGATAATGAAGATAGAAGTAACATGGGATGGTTCTGCCTATCAAACCTAGAAATAATCGAAATTAAACCTGGAGATTATACTTCTGTCAATGGCAAAGATCTTCTTACTAGTATCAGTGCCAATAGCTACATGACATATGTTCAAATCTAATGTCCATAAATAAAATAAGGTTCAGAGTTAATCTGAACCTTATTTCTTGAAATTGTTCATTTCTTTATCAAGAAGATCTAAATTACAAGCAAATTTTACATCTTTTCCACTTTTAATTGCTTTAATAGTATTAGAAGCTGTTTCCAAGATTTCATCTTTATTTGATAAGCAAAAAGAATACTCTTTAAGCAACATATTTTTGTAATCCGTATCTGTTACATCATTAATTTCAAGGAAACTATACATATCATCTGGTACAGGAATTGCCTTATTAAAAAGTAAACAAGAAATTACCCTTAAGAAGGTATCTGGATCCTCTGTTGTTCTATAGAATTTTTTAGGATATTTATTTTTTACTTGTGTATCAACTTGCTCATAAATCAACATGTGATTTTTACTTGATAAACTTAATTTTGGGTTTGCATGTTGCCTTTTAGCAGATGTTAGAGGGATAAAATATTTCTGATTATTAACATCTGTTATGATGCCTAGAAACAACTTTTCTTGAGAGGACGTTTTATAGGTGCTAGAATATTCAACTTCGCTATCAATACTATTTAAAAACTCTAAATAATCAACATCTATAGTATAAAAACCAAACATAAGTAAATCTCCTTTGTACAAAAGAAAAGGAACAGCAAAGCCGTTCCTTTCCTCCTCCGCTTAATAGGTGGAAGAACACCTTTTCTTTATCGCCTCCGCTTAATAGGTGGAAGAACACCTTTTCTTTATCGCCTCCGCTTAATAGGTGGGAGAACACCTGTGCTTTATCGCCTCCGCTTAATAGGTGGGAGAACACCTTTTATGATACTATTATATCACAAATACACCAATTTTCAACTGAATTTAAGCTTTTTTTTTAAATATAATCATTTATACCTTATAACTTTCCGAAAAATTGGTCTTTTTCGGAAAGTTATCTACCTAAAACCGAGCATATCCTTGAGGCTCTAGGGATTTCAGAGATATATTGCTTACGAAAAAATCTGAAAAACGCTCAGAATCATCATATCAGCACAAAAAATGCGTGTTTTTTGTATGAAAAAACGCAAATTAAAGTAAAGTATACAAAAAATAGACCTCACTGAGGTCTATTTTGTTATCTCTTCATACATCTCAAATAATCGTGCAACTGTTTCACTTTCAGTTAACCAAGTTCTCTTCCCGTCTACGATTTTTGTCATGTCATAAGCTTCCATAACTGCTTTATCATTAGCCTGGTGAGCCCGTCTAAGTTCGACTGGCATGGTTAACTCATCATAAAGATCTGCCAATGAGCTATCTGGATATAGCGCACGTGCATCGAGAATGGCTTGAGCAGTCTTAGAAATCTTCTCTTTTTGAACTTCTGTCACTTCTGGCCAAGGGAAATTGTTGTAGACTATTTTGGCGGAATAACGATAATCAGATTTAAGACGCCCAGCAACCGTACGCATCCAAGCCATATGGACATTGGAAGTTAAAATTCCAAAATCATACAGAGTAGCATCAGGTATTATTTGTACTGCATCACTTGCTAAGTCATCTGCTCCCATAAATCCCATTGGTATATATCGTCGGTTTTCCGAAGAAACCCTTGGAACCAGTAAATAATCACCTTCAGGTTGTCTAATTTCTCCAAATAAGTACGGTATATCTGCTAATTTCTTTGTTGATTCTCGTTTAGAACTAGAACGGTTTTCCTGTACATTTTTAACAGCTTCAGCAATTGGTGGGATTTTTCTCCACTCTGAAGGAGATATTTTGTTTAGCCATAGAGCCCAACGTATTTTATTATTGATAAACTCTTGTGCTCCATATATTCTTTTGAAAAACTTCTCTGATTCAGGATACCTCTGAACAATATTAGTTTTCTCTTCATCTGAATAGTTACTTAAAAATCCACCGTCATTAGGCATGCTTCCGAACACCATTTTAGTTACATTCGATATAGGCTGAGTACGATTTTCAATAAACACATTAGGAGCATCAACTAAGTAACCATTAATATTATCAACCCTATTAGTTTGGTTAGACGTGTCAAAAA
>BNJU01004483.1_pt1 | contig 11310 bp, 8 predicted proteins | sample 8539281 | NCBI WGS metagenome assembly BNJU01 (sample SAMD00202456, study PRJDB9452) | human saliva metagenome | isolation source: human saliva | place: Japan
CCTGACGCTACTCCCTGAGCATACGACACGCGCCAGTCGGTAATCCGCACACCGCACCCGAACCTTATTCTGTTTTTCAGCAGCAAAGAGCCACGCTACATATTTGTAGCGTGGCTCTTTCGTTCAGGTGGGTATGCCTTGCAGCGTGTAGATGTGTTGCGCAGCGTCAGCACCGAATCATCTGCTTTCCACCATGGTGGGCTTAGCCGTGAAATAGCCCGTTTCGGGATTAGCCATCTTTGCGTCGACCTTGTTCTTATCATAGGCGACTGCGCCCTTCAACTTCGTGCAATCGGCAAACATGTTTTCTGATTCCGGGCACTGCCAAGCCGTATTGCTGTTGATGGTCGTCAGCGCCGCGCAACCGGAGAACATTTTACTCATGTCTGTGACGTTCTGTGTGTTGAAGTGCTTCAGATCGATCGAGGTCAGCGCCTCGCAATTTTGGAACATCCAACTCATGTTGGTTACGTTTTGTGTATTGAAGTTTATCAGGTCAAGCGACTTCAGCGCTGGGCAATAGGCGAACATCGAACTCATATTAGTGACGTTCTGTGTGTTGAAGTTCTTCAGATCGAGAGAAGTCAACGCCTTGCAATCGAGGAACATCCCCATCATGTTGAATACGTTCTGTGTGCTGAAGTTCTTCAGATCCAGCGACGTCAGCTTCCAGCAAACTTTGAACATTCCACTCATGTCAGTGACGTTTTGTGTGTTGAAGTCCTTCAGATCCAGCGACGTCAGCGCCACGCAATCGGAGAACATCGAGCTCATATTAGTGACGTTTTGTGTGTTGAAACTCTTCAGGTCGAGAGAAGTCAGCCTCGAGCAACTGGCGAACATCGAGCTCATATTAGTGACGTTTTGTGTGTTGAAACTCTTCAGATCGAGAGATGTCAGCGCCCAGCAATTGGAGAACATCGAGCTCATATTAGTGACGTTCTGCGTGTTGAAGTTCTTCAGATTCAGCGACTTCAGCGCCTTGCAATAGAGGAACATGGAGTTCATGTCAGTGACGTTTTGTGTGTTGAAGTTCTTCAAGTCAAGAGAAGTCAGCGCCTCGCAACAATAGAACATCCACTTCATATTGGTTACGTTCTGTGTGTTGAAGTTCTTCAGATTCAGCGACGTCAGCGCCTTGCAACAATAGAACATTTCACTCATGTCTGTGACGTTCTGTGTGTTGAAGCTCTTCAGCTTAAGCGAAGTGAGCGCCCAGCAATAGACGAACATTGAGCTCATGTCGGTTACGTTCTGTGTGTTGAAGTTCTTCAGCTCCAGCGACTTCAGCGCTCGGCAATAGGCGAACATGGAGTTCATCTTAGTTACGTTCTGTGTGTTGAAGTTCTTCAGATCCAGCGACTTCAGCCTCCCGCAACCTTCGAACATTCCACTCATGTCAGTGACGTTCTGTGTGTTGAAGTTCTTCAAGTCAAGAGAAGTCAGCGCCCAGCAATCGGAGAACATGTAGTTCATCTTAGTGACGTTCTTTGTATTGAAGTTCTTCAGATCGAGTGAAGTCAGCGCCTTGCAAGCGGAGAACATGTAGCCCATGTCTTTCACTTCCGAAGTATTGAGATACTCCAGCCCTTCAATCTGCTTGAGTGCTTCACAACGATAAAACCACTTCGCAGTGGTGGTGGGACGGAAGTCTCGGAACGAAGCATCGAACACTACCCGCGTGGTGGTCTTATCTACCTCCTGGCTTGTTCCTGCCCATTCGGGGAAGGTACCATCAAACATAACACTCTTTATCTCCTCGATGCCCCATGTCGTGCCGGTGCGGGTGGCGCGAAGTGCATCGTAGTAGAAGGTGAGCGTCGTCTCATCCTCGCTTTGTGACACATAGGCCTCGCGGGTTTGCGCTTGTGCACTCAGCGGAGTGGCGAGCAGGAAAGTAAATAGTGCGAAGAACATCGCACAGCAATAACGTAAATAATGGATCATACGATAGCGCTCCTCCATTTCCTTCCCCAATCGAGGGGAAGTCGCCTTCGGGAGCAGGGGCGGTGAAAAGAATGAGTGAAATGAATTTTTCTGATGGTAAACGGATGCCGTGGAAGTCCTCCTGTCCGGCACAAGTGCGGCAAGAATTTCTACGGAAGTCGATGACCTTTTTCGGTTATCTTCTCACGAGTACCGGTCTCACTTATGGATAGCGCAAGAAGAGAGGAAATCTTTGGAATGGTGTCATGGTTTGACCGTCTTCTTTCCGTTCACGACAGACACTCCGTTCGGCAAATGTTTCCGTGCTCCGCGCACGCGCTTGCTTGCAGCGGGTAGATGTGCTGCGCTGCGTTTGTTCCTTTCCACCGTAGTGGGTTTAGCAGTGAAATAGCCCGTTTCCGGATTAGCCATCATAACATCTGTATTTTTTCCGTCGTAGGATACTGCGCCCTTCAATTTCGGATTGCAGAAGAACATATCGTCTGATTTAGGGCAACGCCAAGCTGTATTGCTGTAGATGGTTGTCAGTGCCGGACAAGCGAAGAACATCCAACTCATGTCAGTTACGTTTTGTGTTTCAAAGTTCTTCAGATCGAGAGAAGTCAAAGCTGAGCAACCGGAGAACATGCCCCGCATATTGGTGACATTTTGTGTGTTGAAGTGCTGCAAGTCGAGAGAAGTCAAAGCTGAGCAACCGGAGAACATGCCCCGCATATTGGTGACATTTTGTGTGTTGAAGCTCTTCAGGTTGAGAGAAGTCAACGCCGAGCAACCATAGAACATCTGACACATATCAGTTACTTTTTGTGTGTTGAAATTCTGCAGGTTGAGAGAAGTCAGCGCTGAGCAACCATGGAACATCCAAAACATATCAGTTACTTTTTGTGTGTTGAAGTTTTGCAGGTTGAGAGAAGTCAGCGCCGAGCAACCAGAGAACATGAGGCGCATATCGATTACGTTTTGTGTATTGAAGTGCTTCAGATCGAGTGAAGTCAGTGCTGCGCAATTCCAGAACATACCGTACATGTCGGTTACATTTTGTGTATTGAAGTTCTGCAGATCGAGTGTAGTCAGCGCCTTACAACCATCGAACATCGAGCTCATGTCAGTGACGTTTTGTGTATTGAAGCTCTTCAGGTCGAGTGAAGTCAGCGCCGAGCACTGCCGGAACATGCACTCCATATTGGTGACATTTTGTGTATTGAAATGCTTCAGGTCGAGTGAAGTCAGCGCCGAGCACCCCCAGAACATCCTACTCATGTCTTTCACTTCCGAAGTGTTGAGATACTCCATCCCTTCTATCTGCTTGAGTGCGTTACAATCGTAAAACCACTTCGCAGTGGTGGTGGGACGGAAGTCTCGGAACGAAGCATCGAACACCACACGTGTGGTGGTCGTATTTACCTCCTGGCTTGTTCCTGCCCATGCGGGGAAGGTACCATCCAATATAACACTCTTTGTCTCCTCGATGCCCCATGTCGTGCCGGTGCGAGTGGCACGCAGTGCATCGTAGTAGAAGGTGAGCGTCGTCTCGTCCTCGCTTTGTGACACATAGGCCTCGCGGGTTTGCGCTTGCACACTCAGCGGAGTGGCGAGCAGGAAACTAAATAGTGCGAAGAACATCGCACAGCAATAACGTAAATAGTGGGTCATACGGTAGCGCTCCTCCATTTCTTTCCCCAATCGGGGGAAGTCGCCTTCGGGAGCAGGGGCGGTGAAAAGAATGAGTGAAATGATTTTTCTGATTGTAAACGGATGCCGTGGAAGTCCTCCTGTCCGGCACAAGAGCGGCAAGAATTTCTACGGAAGTCGATGAATTTTTCGGGATCTTCTCACGGGTACCGGTCTCACTTATGGACAGTGCAAGAAGAGAGGAAATCTTTGGAATGGTGTCATGGTTTGACCGTCTTCTTTCCGTTCACGACAGACACTCCGTTCGGCAAATGTTCCTGTGCTCCGCACACGCGCTTGCTTGCAGCGTGTAGATGTGCTGCGCACCGTCAGCACCCATTCACCTGCTTTCCACCATGGTGGGCTTAGCGGTGAAATAGCCCGTTTCGGGATTAGCCATCTCTGCGTCGACCTTGTTCTTGTCATAGGCGACTGCGCCCTTCAACTTTGTGCAACCGGCAAACATATTTTCTGATTCCGGGCACTGCCAAGCCGTATTGCTGTGGATGGTCGTCAGCGCCGCGCAGCCCGGAGAACATCCTCCTCGCGTCAGTGACGTATTGTGTATCGAAGTTCTTCAGATCGAGAGAAGTCAACGCCGAGCAACCAGTGAACATCAAGCTCATGTTAGTGACGTTCTGTGTGTTGAAGTTCTTCAGATCCAGCGACGTCAGCGTCCAGCAATCGAAGAACATCCAACTCATGTCAGTGACGTTCTGTGTGTTGAAGTGCTGCAGGTCAACAGAAGTCAGCGCCTTGCAATAGGAGAACATGCTCTCCATATTGGTGACATTTTTGTGTGTTGAAGTGCTGCAAGTCGAGAGACGTCAACGCCTCGCAACTGAAGAACATCCCATCCATGTTGGTTACGTTCTGTGTGTTGAAGTGCTGCAGGTCTACAGAAGTCAGTGCCAAGCAACTGGCGAACATGTTACTCATGTCAGTGACGTTCTGTGTGTTGAAGTTCTTCAGATCCAGCGATTTCAGCTTCCAGCAATCGTAGAACATGCCACCCATGTCGGTTACGTTCTGTGTGTTGAAGTTCTTCAGATCCAGCGACGTCAGCGTCCAACATTTGGAGAACATCGAACTCATATTAGTGACGTTCTGTGTGTTGAAGTTCTTTAGATCCAGCGAAGTCAGCGCCCAGCAATTAGAGAACATCGAGCTCATGTCGGTGACATTTTGCGTGTTGAAGTTCTTCAGATCGAGTGAAGTCAGCGCCTTGCAATCGGAGAACATGTAGCCCATGTCTTTCACTTCTGAGGTATTGAGACACTCCAGTCCCTCAATCTGCTTGAGTGCTTCACAACAATGAAACCACTTCGCGGTGGTAGTGGGACGGAAGTCTCGGAACGAAGCATCGAACACCACCCGCGCGGTGGTAGTATCTTCCTCCTGGCTTGTTCCTGCCCAAGCAGGGACGAGGATGTCTCCCTCTTTTTTCGTCTCCCCAATGCCCCATGTCGTGCCGGTGCGAGTGGCACGCAGTGCATCGTAATAGAAGGTGAGCGTCGTCTCGTCCGCGCTTTGTGACACATAGGCCTCGCGGGGTTGCGCTTGTGCACTCAGCGGAGTGGCGAGCAGGAAACCAAATAGCGCGAAGAACATCGCACAACAATAGCGTAAATAGTGGGTCATACGGTAGCGCTCCTCCATTCCTTTCCCCAATCGGGGAAATCGCCTGTGGGAGCAGGGGCGGTGATGAAAAAATGCTTTTGATGAATTGACGGCATGAGGGCTTGCGCTGTGAAAGCATCCCGGCCTGAGCCTAAACGGTGCAGAACTTGCTACTGCTAAGGCACATTTGCGTGACTAAGTGTTCTGTTATTATATTGATCGTGGCAAAGATATGAAAAATATAGGCATTGTCGCAATAACAACTCTGAACAAGTCGCGTTAAAAGCGTCGTGCAGTAAAAACTTCACACATCACCGAAGCGCCCTCAGAAAGCCTTGTGAAAAACTCCTCGGCAGCGCGACCAAAACAAGCCACCTTTTGCTGAAAACTCCGCTGCTTTTCAGCACCGCCCCCGTTGGATTCGTTCGTCACTGCGCCACAGGGCAGAGACACCCGAAAATGACTTCCTTCTCGCGCGCGTACGTGTACGCGCCTGTCAGTCAGTTTCTGTTTTTTTCCTTCACCTCTTCACCCTTGTTCCACAAGTTGTTGATTCATAGTGAGATGAGGGTGAAGGCTTGGGGTGGTGAACCTTCACCCCGGCGTTCACCCGTTGCCGAATGCGATCACACAAGTTCGGCGCGTGTCGCAGCCTCTGCCGGAGGACTCACAGTGCACTGAAAACAAGGCCCCGAACCATATATGCCGATGTGAAGGCGCCGGTGAAGGGAATACGAGCAAAGCCTTCACCCTTATCTTGTTGTGAGTGTGAGGGTTACGGCATGCGGGTGAAGGAGTGAAGGCAAAAATCGAAAACCGCCTGAAAGGCGCGCACGCGCGTGTATGCCGAGACTGCCCGAGGCTGCGTGCTCGAGAGCCGATGCAAGAGAGCCAAAGCCGTCCGAGAGCGTGAATTTTCGGTCTGCGATGGCACAACGGGCGAAAAAAGCCGAGAAATCACGTCGCGTTCGTGCTTTTCTGTCTACCTTTGCACACGTTCGCCCTTTGCCGCCGCGCGGCAGAGGGCGACCAATATGTGTTTTCGGTACGATGCTCCGGCAGTCGTGCCCTTCATCCTATTATTTCAACGTTCCACTCGACATGTGGTTTGTCGACCTCCTCACCCGTCCCTCCGCCATTCAAGCCGTCATCGTCTTGTCGGCCGTTTGCGCCCTCGGTCTCTCGCTGGCTAAGTTTCGTTTTCGCGGCATCAGCCTCGGCATCACGTTCGTGTTCTTTGCCGGCATTCTGGCCGGCGCCCTCGGGCTGAAACTCGATCCGCGAATGCTCTCCTATGCCGAAAGCTTCGGACTCATTCTCTTCGTGTATGCCCTCGGTTTGCATGTAGGTCCCGGTTTTGTCACCACGTTCCGTCACGGTGGCACCATCCTCAATCTGCTGAGCATCGGCGTGGTGCTGATCGGCACAGTGCTGGCCGTGGTGATCGCCCTGGCGGGGTGGATGCCCTTCACCGATTTGATGGGCGTGCTCTGCGGTGCCACAACCAATACCCCCGCACTGGGTGCGGCACAGCAGACGCTCAAGCAACTCGGTCAACCGTCGGCCGTTGCCGCCCTGAGCTGTGCGGTGACCTACCCCATCGGCATGATCGGCGTCATCATTTTGCTAGTCATCATGCGCGGTTGGTTGCAGCGTCACGACCATGCCAAAGAAGACGATAACGACGAAGAAGCCTACATCACCTCCTACTGCGTGCGCAACCCCGCCCTGTTCGGGCACACCATCCACGACATTGTGTCGCACGCCGAATACACCCGTTTTGTGGTGTCGCGGCTGTGGCGCGAAGGCAAGGTGCTCATGCCCAGCGCTTCGACCGAAGTGCGCGAAGGCGACCGCTTGCTCATCATCACGCGCAAGGCGCAGGTGCACGCGCTGACCAACCTTTTCGGTGAGCACGAAACGAAAAACTGGATGGAGGAAAACATCGACTGGAACGCTATCGATGCGCATTTCATCTCGCGCCACGTGCTCATCACCCGCCCGGAGATCAACGGCAAGAGCCTGCGCGATCTCAATTTGCGCTACCTCTATGGGGTGACGGTGAGTCGCATCAAGCGCGACGACCTGCGCCTACTCGCCACCCCCGATCTCATGTTGCGCATGGGCGACCGCGTGACGGTGGTGGGACATGCCGACAGCATCGAACAAGTGGTGCGACTGCTCGGCAACGAAGTGCGTTCGCTCGAAGAGCCCAACATGGTCACCATCTTCTTGGGCATTGTGCTCGGTTTGCTGCTCGGAAGCATCCCCATCAGCGTGGGGTTGAACTTCCCCATCAGCCTCGGTTTGGCCGGCGGCCCCATCATCATGGGCATTCTCATCGGCGCCTACGGTCCGCGATTGCACATGGTCGCCTACACCACGCAGTCGGCCAACCTCTTGATGCGCTCGCTCGGGCTGTCGATGTACCTGGCCTGTCTGGGGCTGGATGCCGGTGGCGATTTCTTGGCCACGGTAATGCAGCCGGCTGCATTGCAATGGATTGGTTTCGCCGCTTTGCTCACCGCGGTTCCGCTGGCCGTGGTGGCCGTGGTGGCCGTGGTGTGGCGTCGCAAGTCGTTTGCCACGACGGCGGGCATGCTTTGCGGTGCGATGGCCAACCCGATCGCCTTGGGCTATGTGAACGACACGATCGAGGGCGACAAGGCCTCGTTGGCCTATGCCGCAGTCTCACCCGCTCGCCATGTTCCTGCGCGTGATCATCGCGCAAATCGTGGTGATGCTCTGGTTCACCTGATGCGGGTGCCGTCTGCACGCGCTCCCTTTGTCCACTTTCTTCCCACAACGCCTTCGGCGCGATCCGACTGTTAACCGGAGCGCGCCGAAATGCCTTTTTATCTTGCAGAACGACAACTTCCAATTCCTTGTGTGTAAAAATGCAAGGTTTGAAAAATCCTTTTTTTGTTGATTTGTTTTTGTGTAGATGATAAAGTAGTAATTTTGTCGTCAAATCCTTCGGTTTTTTGCCGTCGGAAAGGTATGAAATCCACACAATTCCTACATTTTTTTCCGCTTCGCTTAGCGCCCTGTCGTTTCGCGCTGCGGTGGTTGAGTGCCGCCCTTCGCATCATTCACATAGACTTCTTTCTCTGTTTCGGGCGTGCTGTATTGTTGTTCTCTCTGTTTGCCGTTGTCATGACGCTCTTCCTTCTGCTTGCCATTTTGCTCGGTCTCGTCATCCCCTATTTCCAGCGCCGTCGTGCTCGTCTCACCTATAGTGCCCGCCGGCGTCGACACTATTTGCGCAAGGCCCGCCACACCGTCTATTGGGGCGTGGGTTGCCTTTTGCATGGCCTTCCTGCTCTGGTTTTTCAAAATCCGTTTGTGAAGTCGGATCCCCCACCTTAAGTCGTAAAATCAAATTGTTGTGTTGTTTTTTTCGCATGAGCAGAGTCCGTGTGGTGTTTTAATCTTATATTTGCACGGATATCCGTGTGTAGCGGAAAAGCAGCACAACGGCATACCCCACTCTACTGCGAAATCACAATCAAATTATACCCATCATGTCCAAATCCAAACACTACAACGGGCTTTCTGCGCGCGAAGTGGAGGAAAGCCGTGCGCGCCACGGTGTGAACGTCCTCACTCCCCCGGAGAAAACCCCGCTTTGGCAGCGTTTCCTCGAAAAATTTGAGGATCCGATCATCATCATCCTGCTCATTGCGGGCGTCTTCTCGTTGCTCATCTCGTGCTACGAGTTTTTCGGTCTCGACAAGGAAGCCACTGTCTTTTTCGAGCCGGTAGGCATCTTTGTCGCCGTGCTGCTCTCGACGGGACTGGCCTTCTACTTTGAGCTCAAAGCCAATCAGGAATTTGAGATTCTCAACCAGGTGAACGACGAAGAGCCGGTGCGTGTGATCCGTGAGGGCAACACGGTAGAGGTGCCCAAATGTGACATCGTGGTGGGCGACATCGTGATGATCGGCACGGGCGACGACATTCCGGCCGACGCTGAGCTGCTCGAATCGGTGCAACTTACCGTCGACGAATCGACCTTGACGGGCGAACCCCTCTGTGCCAAGACCACGGTCGAGGCCGATTTTGACGCCGAAGCCACTTTCCCCTCCAACCACGTGCTGCGTGGCACGAAGGTGATGGCCGGACACGGCATTTGCCGCGTCTTGGCAGTGGGCGATGCCACCGAAAGCGGAAAAGTGTTTGAAGCTGCTCAGATCGATGACAGTGTGAAAACACCGCTCAACGAGCAACTCGACCGTTTGAGCAACCTGATCACCAATATCAGCTATGTTCTGGCAGTGCTCATCATTGTGGGCCGCGTGGTCATGTACTTTGTCAGCGGAAGCGAGTCTGTCGGTTTCCCAATGGGTAGACTTTGCTTCCTACCTGCTCAGCACGATCATGATTGCCGTGACGGTCATTGTGGTGGCGGTGCCCGAAGGTTTGCCGATGGCCGTGACCCTCAGTTTGGCCTACTCCATGCGCCGCATGTTCCGTACGGGCAACCTCGTGCGCAAGATGCATGCTTGCGAAACCATGGGTGCCACGACCGTAATCTGCACCGACAAAACAGGAACGCTGACCCAGAACCGCATGACAGTGGCCGAAGCAGCCTTCCCCTCGCTGACCGATCAGCAGCTCGGCGCGAACGAAGAGAGCGGACTCATCGCCGAAGGCATTGCAGTGAACAGTACGGCGACACTCGACTTGAGCGATGCGGCACACCCCTCCGTGTTGGGTAATCCCACAGAGGGCGCTTTGCTGCTCTGGCTTCACAGTCAATCGCGCGACTACCGCACGTTGCGCGAAGCTTCCAAGACGTTGGTGGAACTTCCCTTTGCCACGGAACGCAAATACATGGCCGCAGTGGTAGAATCGGGTGTGCTCGACGGACGCCGCGTGCTCTATGTGAAAGGGGCCCCCGAAATTGTGCGCTCGCTCTGTGCCAAGGCTGTTGGCGACGAATCGGTCGAAACGCTCAACGAGCGTCTTTTGGGCTATCAGCGACAGGCCATGCGCACCCTCGGTTTCGCCTACCAGGTGCTGGAAGGCGACGAACAAGCGATCGACGACGAGCGCGGTGTGGTGGCCAAGGATCTCACCTATTTGGGCACGGTGGCCATTTCCGACCCCGTTCGTCCCGATGTGCCCGAGGCCGTGAGCGAATGTCTGTCTGCCGGCATCGATGTGAAGATCGTCACCGGCGATACTTCGGCCACTGCCGCCGAAATCGGTCGGCAGATCGGTCTCTGGGGCGAGCATCACGACGAGCGTGCCATCATCACCGGACCGGAATTCGAGGCGCTCAGCGATGAAGAGGTTTACGATCGCGTGAACGACCTCAAAATCATTGCGCGTGCACGTCCGCTTGACAAGAAACGCCTCGTCGAAACGCTCCAGAAGCGCGGACAAGTGGTGGCCGTGACGGGCGACGGCACCAACGATGCCCCGGCACTCAAAACCGCACACGTCGGTTTGTCGATGGGCGACGGCACCTCGGTGGCAAAAGAAGCCAGCGACATCACCATTACCGACAACTCGTTCTCGAGCATTGGGCGTGCTGTGATGTGGGGCCGCTCGCTCTACCAAAACATCCAGCGTTTCATCCTCTTCCAAATGACGGTGAACGTAGCCGCTTGCTTCATTGTGTTGGCCGGTGCCTTCATGGGCACAGATTCGCCGCTCACGGTGACGCAGATGCTTTGGGTGAACCTCATCATGGACACATTTGCAGCCATGGCCCTGGCTTCGCTGCCGCCTGCTGAGCGGGTGATGCACGACAAGCCCCGCGATCGCAATGCCTTCATCATCGATGGTGGCATGAAGCGCATGATTCTCGTCACGGGCGGCATCTTCTTCCTCCTGCTCCTTGGTTTCGTCTACGTTTGCGAGCACGCCGATGTGACTTCGCTCACCGATCTGTGCAACTTGCGATTCGGCACGGGAATGGGGCTCTCGGCTTTGGAGAAAAGCTACATCTTCACGTTCTTCGTGATGCTCCAATTCTGGAACTTGTTCAATGCCCGCGCTTATCTCACGGGACAATCGGCCTTCCACTTCAAGCAGTGCAAGAGCTTTTTGTTCATCTTGCTG
>BNJU01004696.1_pt1 | contig 11306 bp, 12 predicted proteins | sample 8539281 | NCBI WGS metagenome assembly BNJU01 (sample SAMD00202456, study PRJDB9452) | human saliva metagenome | isolation source: human saliva | place: Japan
AGATATTATCCTGTTGATTTAGGGTTTACGAGCACCTCTTGTTGCCAGACCACAAAAGAAGTTATTCATATCTTGGAAAATATTGTTTATTTTGGAATTGAGACGTAGATACTTTGCAAGTATATGTTGGTAATTTTAGATCAAATAGAGGTTGATTTTGTTGTTGCTAACTGATCTTGGTCACTACGCTTATTATCAGGTCATGAAACAACACTTGCTCCGGAAAACACTAGAAAGAGAACAGACCACTAGAAGCCATTAAAAGATCAATTCCAAAAATATCTATTAACAATGGATACGATTCAGCCAACAGCAAAATTACAATGGAATTGAGAAAATATCACAGATTGGTTACTAGAAAAGTAAATAAGATAAATCTATGCAGCTAACTAGATTTGCAACAGTCTGTTATCAATGATTCTCTCTAAAACCCAACAAGATATGGTAAGAATTTAGAACACACCATCTAATGGGATAGTGGAATCTATAACTTCTGGAAGAACTAATTGTTACTCATAATGACGAATGCTCGTTGGATTTCTAATAACGATTTAAATAATCCAAACGGACTATAAAGGGGCTGGAGCAGTCGGCTTCAAAATCAGAGCCTTGCCTGGCCTCAAAGGAGTTGAATGAACAACCTTGATATTATGCAGTCCTATTATGGAAAATATTTGCTTCAGTTTTCTCCGCAACATGAGTGCTATCCTATTTTCTCTAGTGGCTCGCTTCAACTTCTATGCCTCTTGAAAAACAACAAAAGCTGAGCGTACTTTGGACGTTCGGTATCATCAGCAATCAGACAATTTGTCTTTACCCATATAGACACAAAGGAAAAACACCAAACAAACCTCCTCCACTCGATTACCAACAACAAACAGTGAAAGCGTTCGAAAACGTCACGAGAGTTGACTTTACGCTACACCTCAGCAAATTACGACATGCAGAGGCAGCGGCTGGAACATCTGTGAAGCTATTTCTGAGGCTCTAACACATAGTGAGACAGGCACAACTCACCCTATGTCAACACTTCCAAATCGTCATTCCAATGGCTGCTGGAGAGTGCTTATCGCATAATCTTAAAAGTAATAGCGTGAACCATGCTGAGTGTTGTAAATGCTGTATCGTAGCTGGATCTCTGACTGTTTTGAGGAATTGGGGATGCTTCTCGAGCTTTCTTAAGACCTGGTTTGGAAAGTATGAGTTTCAGTTGGACTAAAAAAATAGCGTAATATCAAGGTTTTTTTATGAACGATATTTACTGATTGATTTCATAAAATTTGAATCAATATTTCTTAAATAGGGGAATAGTTCGGTTCTGTAAGTATTAATATAATACACCTACAAAGCTTATTATATCAGATTTTTCCCCAGTTTTTAGAAAAAAATAGGTAGAGAAAAAAACAACATCTGGATTTTTCCAAAAAAATCTTGACAAAGTCCTCATATAACCGTTTCTGCATTTTATTATATCATTTTTTTGACTTAGAAAATAATATATAATAGAAGATGATTCGTCTTTTTAAACGGACTTATCAAAAACTGGAATTCTATCAATATTTTGGACACATTTTGGGAGGAAAATTTGAAGGCTAGCGCCCTTCGGTTGCTGGACCCCTTCTACGACCAATTCTCTGTACTCTACAGGGGACTGGTCATTCAATTTTTGTTGAATTCTAGTTTCATTATAAAATATGATGTAATTTTTGACAATATCTGTTATACTATCTCCAGTTATGTTTCTTCACTTATGGAGATAGAAGGTTTCAGACTTTAGGACGGAATGAAACCATTCGATACAGGCATTATCTGCTGGTGTTCCCTTACGGGACATGGAGCGGGTGATGCCTTTTTCTACACAAGCCTGATAGTAAGCTTTTGAGGTGTAAACCGATCCCTGATCACTGTGTAAGATCGCTCCTTGAGGTAATTCCAATTGATGGAGCGTGTCCAACACAAAGTCCGTATCCTGACAATCTGAGATGGTATAAGCCACAATCTCACGATTATAAAGATCCATGATGGAGGACAAGTATAGCTTACATTTACCTAAGTATAAATAAGTAATATCTGTGACAAGCTTCTCCATAGGCTTGTCTGCTTGAAAATCACGATCCAGCTTATTGTCTGTTACATGGTAAGGCTTCCCTAATTTAGGTTCCTTCTTGGGACGGGCACGGCAAAGGTAGCCCTTTTCCTTCATGATACGATAGACCTTATTGCGATTAACGACGAGGTTATAAACTTTCTTTAGTAAGCGAGTGATGGTTCGATAGCCGTAAATAAAGTGATTTTCTATACAGAGTTGTTCGATTTTATCTGCTATTTCGCCTCTTTTCTGAGAATTCTTACACTCCTGTTTCCAGCGATAAAAGGTGGAGCGTTTGACGCCGAAACATTCTAAAATAATAGATACAGGGAACGTTTTCTTATACTCTTCTACTAGCTTGATAAGACTTACTTTGTCGATTCTCTTATCAAGCTCTGATACTTTTTTAGTAATTCTACCTGCAATCGTAACTGTTCCACTTCAGATAACTGTTTCATCCCATTACCATAAGTATATTGTTTCCCCACGGGTTGGTGGAAACGGTACAATTCATCATTCTGATACCATCGCTACCAGGTCTTGGCCTGACTAGCATTTTTGATGCTGAGGGTATCCATGATAACTTTATTTGATTTGCCTGCCTTCTTCATTTCGATACAGGCTAGCTTAGTTTCTACTGAATATGCTTTTTGACCATAACAAAACACCCCTGTTTCTAGTTTACCACAACAGGAGTGTTTTCTTGTGTCTCATTTTATGGGTGCAGTGCCGACCCTAGGGATTCTTTCGTTCTCATATATACGTCATTAGTATAGGCTAATTTGATTTAAATTGCAAGAGAAATAACATTTTACATAAAAAAATCGGTGGGTATTTTACAATTTTTGCATATAATAGAGCTAAAAAGCAACTGGTTTTAAGAATTCTTATCTAAAAACATTCGAAAATTCCCTTAACCGTAGCGGAAAGTTGTTTTCTTTGCCCTATTATAATATACTATTACTTACATTAGATGAAAAAGGTGACTCTATGACTATAAATCAACTGCTTCAAAAAGCTGGAGCCTACTAGCCCTATCCTTCAAGCTAACTTTGGAATTGAACGCGAAAGTCTTCGTGTCGATAGACAGGGAAAATTAGCACATACGCCTCACCCTTCCTGCCTAGGAGCTCGAAGTTTCCACCCTTATATTCAAACAGATTTTTGTGAGTTTCAGATGGAACTCATCACACCAGTTGCTAAATCTACCACTGAGGCTCGTCGATTTCTTGGAGCCATTACCGATGTAGCTGGACGTTCCATCAGTAAAGATGAACTTCTCTGGCCCTTGTCCATGCCTCCTCGTATCAACGCCCAAGAAATCCAAGTTGCCCAACTGGAAAATGAATTTGAACGCCATTATCGTAACTACCTGGCCGAAAAATACGGAACTAAACTACAAGCTATCTCAGGTATCCACTATAATATGGAACTAGGGAAAGATTTGGTTGAAGCCCTATTCCAAGAAAGTGACCAGATTGATATAATTGCTTTCAAAAACGCCCTCTATCTCAAGCTGGCTCAGAACTATTTGCGCTATCGTTGGGTGATTACCTATCTCTTTGGTGCTGCACCTGTTGCTGAGCAAGGCTTCTTCGACCAAGAAGTGCCAGAACTCGTGCGTTCCTTCCGAAACAGCGACCATGGTTATGTCAATAAGGAAGAAATACAAGTATCTTTTTGCAAGCCTAGAAGACTATGTCTCTGCCATCGAAAAACTATATCGAACAAGGTGATTTGATTGCGGAAAAAGGAATTTTACTCGGCTGTTCGTTTCCGTGGACAAAAGGTTAATCGCTCCTTCCTTGACAAGGGAATCACCTACCTAGAATTCCGTAACTTCGACCTCAACCCCTTTGAGCGTATCGGTATTAGCCAAACTACCATGGATACCGTACACCTACTCCTTCTAGCCTTCCTCTGGCTGGATACCCCTGAAAATGTTGATCAGGCTCTGGCTCAAGGTCACGCGCTGAATGAAAAAATTGCCCTCTCTCATCCTTTAGAACCTCTACCTTCTGAAGCTGAAACTCAGAACATTACGACAGCTCTAGACCAACTGGTGCAACATTTTGGGCTTGGTGACTATCATCGAGGTCTGGTCAAACAAGTTAAAGATGCCTTTTCAGATTCCAGTCAGACACTAGCTGCTCAACTTCTTCCTCATATCAAAGACAAGTCCCTTTCTGACTTTGCCCTTGACAAGGCGCTTGCCTATCATGATTACGACTGGACTGCCCACTATGCCCTTAAGGGTTATGAGGAGATGGAACTTTCTACCCAGATGCTGCTCTTTGATGCCATTCAAAAAGGGCTTCATTTTGAAATCCTAGATGAGCAGGATCAATTCCTTAAACTCTGGCATAAAGATCATGTTGAGTACGTCAAAAATGGTAACATGACCTCAAAAGACAACTATGTAGTTCCTCTTGCCATGGCTAATAAAACCGTGACCAAAAAAATCCTGGCTGATGCTGGCTTCCCTGTCCCTGCCGGCGACGAATTTACCAGTCTAGAACAAGGTCTAGCCTACTATCCTCTTATCAAGGGCAAACAAATTGTGGTTAAACCAAAAATCAACCAACTTCGGTCTGGGCATTTCCATTTTTCCAAGAGCCTGCCAGCCTTGATAACTATAAGAAAGCTCTCGAGATTGCCTTTGCAGAAGATACAGCTGTTCTTGTTGAAGAATTTATCCCAGGAACCGAATACCGTTTCTTCATTCTGGACGGGCGTTGTGAGGCTGTCCTCCTTCGTGTCGCTGCTAATGTTGTCGGTGATGGCAAACACACCATTCGTGAATTAGTCGCTCAGAAAAATGCCAATCCATTGCGAGGCCGTGACCACCGCTCACCTCTGGAAATCATTAAGCTAGGAGACATCGAACAATTGATGTTGACTCAGCAAGGTTATGCACCTGATGATATTCTCCCAGAAGGGAAAAAGGTCAATCTCCGCCGTAACTCCAACATCTCTACGGGTGGTGACTCTATTGATGTCACTGAGACAATAGATTCCTCTTACCAAGAATTGGCAGCAGCTATGGCAACTAGCATGGGGGCCTGGGCTTGCGGGGTTGACCTCATCATTCCAGATAGAACTCAGCCTGCTAGCAAGGAAAAACCTCATTGCACTTGTATCGAGCTCAACTTCAATCCCTCTATGTATATTCACACCTACTGTGCTGAAGGTCCTGGACAAGCTATCACTCCAAAAATCCTAGACAAGCTTTTTCCAGAAGTTACCACAAGTCAAACCTAAAACCTAATTCTTAGGAACAAACAAATCACCTTTATCTCGATGATATGATACCTCTTAAGTAGACAAGGTAAATACCTAAAATCTACGGCTCTTTGTCAACTGTAGTGGGTTGAAGAAAAGCTAAGCTCGAGAAAGGACACATTTCGTCCTTTCTTTTTTGATATTCAGAGCGATGAAAATTCGCTTCTTGAAGTTTTCAAAGTTCCGAAAACCAAAGGCATTGCGCTTGATAAGTTTGATGAGATTATTGGTTGCTTCCAATTTGGCGTTGGAATAGGGTAGTTGAAAGGGCGTTGACGATTTTCTCTTTGTCCTTTAGAAAGGTTTTTAAAGACAGTCTGAAAAAGAGGATGAATCTGCTTTAGATTGTCCTCAATGAGTCCGAAAAAATTTTTTTCTGGTTCCTTATTCTGAAAGTGAAAAAGTAAGAGCTGATAGAGATGATAGTGGTGTTTCAAGTCTTCTGAATAGCTCAAAAGCTTGTCTAGAATTTCTTTATTGCCTAAATTGTCAAATTAAGTTAGACTTTTCAAGTAACTCAGAAAAACTTGGTAGGGTGATTGAAATAGTTCTATATAGTAATTCATAGACTACCCTCTGTTCAACTATTCCCCATTCATCTGTAACAAAAAAAATATTTCTCATGATGTCGCCAAATATGTTGTCCATAACCTTTTATTTCCTCAAACTTACTAACTTCTTCCCAGCCCTAGTTTACTATATTCCATGTATGTTCTCCGATCTTTTCACTAATATCTTACATTACACCTTCAGGAATATCTCCTGTTGATCATTGTAACTATCTAGTTGACTGTTATACCAAACCCTGGAATTCTGTCAATATCTTCTTTTCCCTATTTTTGATTTATTTCTCAGCTATATGGTATATTAGGATACTTTGAATTCACCTTAAACAAAAAAAATGCACAAGTTAATTACAACCTGCACATCTTTTTTTAATTTTATATTTAAAAGAGACTATAAATCAACTTTCCGAAAAAAATAATGATTTTTCCCGAAAGAAATAGATCAACCTAAAAAAAATCACTGTCTTACTTATGTAATGTTTCTTTAATATAATATAGAAATAAAAAGTATGTAAATGAAAAGATTTATCACATTACTTTTTAGTGTCTCTATCTACAATTTTATTAATTGCATGTTCTAACCAATCAAGCAATTCTTTAGATGGCGAATACCGTTGAATAAACGAGAGTAGAAATGAAGTTGCCTTTTACCATTTCAGGTAACAAAGGAAATAGCAACAAAGGAGAGGCCGACACCTTTTACAATTGATAAAGATAGTGCAACAATCGAACTGACTGGCTCTAATATCATAAACCGAAAAGAGAATTATACCTTCAAGGATGATGTATTCACTGTAGATATTTTCAGGAACAAAGCAGGAGTATTACAAAAAGGATAGTGAAGAAATACAGCGACAAGTAAAAACACTCAAACTATTTGATATTCTTTATACAATAAAAGCGCTTTTTGTACTGACCCCAAAAGTTAGATTTTTTTCTGTCTAACTTTTTGGGGTCAGTACACCTCATAGCGGGTATTTTTGTCTCGCACCTAGCGGAGTGAGACAGACTAATAGTCACATAATAAAAAAATTTACTTAAAGTCAGATTTTAAATACTGTAGAATAGTTCTTTCTAAAAACTTACTCCCAATTTTTGCTCGTATAATTCATCAGGGGTTTGGGGATTCCCCAAAATTCAAATCATCCCAAAAAAATACATACACTTTGTGTATACAAATTTTGAGATGATTTTTGGGAGTGTGTATACAGACTCTGAGCTCGCAAAAGTCATATTATGATAAATCTTTCCTTCTCGATAAAATAATTCCAAAAATCGATTTGACTGTCATTTGTGTGTACAAATATTTTAAGAAGATATATAAAAAAACGCTGCAAAATTTTTTTAACAGCGTTTCCTTATTTTAAAAATTCTCATATGTCTTTCTTTTTTTATGGTTAGCATCGTAGTATTCCAGCATCGCATGATACAAACGAGCCTTCGTTTTTATCTTGTTGTTTAATCCCATGAAGAAATAATTCTGCTCGCTTTTAATTTCAATATGTATTCGCATATCTGATCAAAATCCTTATCCATATTACTTTTTGAAAATAAACATCTTTTTCCTCCATCACATCAACTATTTTTTTGCATCAAAATAGACATATCCATTTTGTTTTTCATAGCTTATTCTCCCAACTACAGTTGCAAGACGGGCTATAGAATTGATATTCTTTCCTACCTGTTCCAACTCTTCTGTCAAAGGAACTAACGCTTCAAAAGAGACTTTGTGAATGTTCAAATCTGTTCGGATTAATTTTTTTCTAGCAAACTCAGAAAAAAATTATGAATATTTTTCCTTCCTCATACAATCATTTAATTTTTTTATTTTTCTTCTTCTGTCAAAAAAATACCTGTTTCAACACCGATTTTTATTCTCATAATCTTATCACCTCGTTTTTCTTATTTAGTCGTTTCACAAGTTCTTTCACTTGTTTGCTTGTCTTCTTTTCATATCCTATCATCAGCTCAACACAGCAGTGAAATATCCTTACATTATCGAAATCTTCACTTTGTTCCGCTATTCTTTCTAACTGACGTAAGTTATTGATAATTCTTCTAACTTGAAATATAAAGTCATGATAAGATTCAAAATCAAATTGAAGATAAATAGGCGAACTCTTAAACAACATTTTTCCTAGCATAAGAGGAAAAAAATTTAGATGGTTTGTCATTTCAATCAAGTTATTCACTATTTCATTCTGCTCTTCAGTGATATAACATTTCTTTAGAACAGTCCTATATCTACTCATTTATCATATACTTCTTTCGGGCATTTTCATGGGCAATAGCTTTGCACTCCAGCATACGTTCCTGCTTTAAATTCTCCATAGACTTAAATAAATACGCTAACGGAGAAGTCGCATCCTCAGGAATCCGTTCAATCATGCTAATAACTTCATCACTAGTTACATATCCACTAGCTAAATACTCTCCTATCTTCATCTTCTGAGCATGTGTTAAAGTGTAATTGTTAGGATACAAAAAAATCTATCATTGTACTTATAAGAAATGGATTCTAACAAAGAATAATATTTAGGCAGAATATAAGTTTCAGGCTTTCTAGAACTATTATCCAGTATATTCTCAATCTCTTTCTTATTCTTACTCTTGTTCTTAATCTCTTGCGTTACATTCTCATTTTCATCCGTTACTGTAACGTTACAGTCTAAAACAAGTTGTGGCTCGCCTGTAATTAGTGCTTTCTGTTTTTGTCTATGACGAGCAACACGTTCCCTAGTTTGTTTCCTAATCTTTTCTAGGCCATCTATATTCTGATGTTTCTCCCATTTTGGAATGGTAATAGCGCCATCTATGATTTCTATCATGCCAAATGCTTCAAACATGCTAAGAGCTAATTTTACAGATGTCGCTTTTCGTCTAAACACTGTTGAAAAGCATCTCTTCTGTGTAATATACCTTGTTTCCTAGACTCAGTATGCCACTATTATTTTGCTTTCCTGCAAGTACCAGAATTTTGAACCATATTACAATAAGTGTATCTCCTTCTGGCATCGATTCTATCAACTGAATTTTTTCATCATCAAATATATCTGTTGTTATCTTGATCCACTGAACACCATTCATACGAGTACCTATCTTTCATATTGCTTCAACCATCTTGTTACTGCTCTTTTATCGTATAAAGTCACTCCATCAATCACCATGGTTGGCATTCCTTCTTTCGTCCATTTTTTTGGATTGTAGTCGTAGATACATCTAACCACCTAGATAGACCTGACATACGAACCATGGGTTTATAAAGTTCTTTATCTTCAAATACTCTTGCCACAGCATTTGAAATCATCTCATCATAATGAGCACGTAATTGATTCTCTAATTCTTTAGGGAAGCTGGACAACTAAAGTAGTTTCCGACATAAATTCACACCTCATTTCTAAATTAAATAAGCTCCGAAACTATTTAATTTGTTATTCATTTCGAATTATATATCCTTTTTTTGAATTTTTTTGTCAAGCTTTTTTTATTCAAAAAGAATAAAATGTGTTATAATGATAAAAAGGAGGTTCTTATGACCAATCATATTACTAAACTGATAGAAAATAGCGGAAAAAAATTGACAGAAATTAGCGAAGCTACAAATATAGCCTATCCTACACTTTCTGGATACAATCAAGGAATCCGCAAACCTAAAAAAAATAATGCTGAAAAATTAGCAAAATACTTTTAATGTTTCCGTCGCTTACATTATGGGGCTTGATAGCAACCCACACGCTCCATCAAATCTTAAAATTGTTACAGACAGTTTCAAAACATCTAAAATTGGTTCTGTGACACCTTTTAAAAGCGATATGGAGAAGTTAAAGAAAAGTATCGAATTTGGCGAAAGGGCATTAACACTACCACTTGATGATAGTTTTTCAGATGAATTTCGTCATATATTCTCAGAATACCTAGCTGAGAAAAACAAACGTTTTATGTCTGAGTTTATAGACTATATGAATCACCAAAAATAAAAGATTCTAAAGTTTGGCAGAGCTGGATTAAAACAGACGAATACGCTATTCGCCAAGAAGATAGAAAAAATAGATAGACACTCATTTCTCAATTACATAAGCTCCGAAAACTTAGATACGGAGAAAAAATGTCTATACACAAATACAAAACAAAAAAAGGAATCCTATACTATGTCAGCTTTTTACATTGGCTTAGATGCTTATGGAAAGAAAAAAAGGCACTTAAAGAGAGTTCAAAACCAAAAAAAGAGGCAAAATTGTACGAAGCTCGTTTAGAAAGCTGGTGTCGTCGCCCCCACAGTAAATACCGACAAAACTAACCCTCAAAGTCACTTATAAAGAACTGTATCAAGAATGGTTTAAGGCCTATGTTGGTACCGTTGAAGAAACAACTTCTTCCCAAACAAAGAATATCTATCGAATACATATTCTACCAATATTTGGCGATAAATTTATTGACCAAGTCAGTCCTTTAGATTGTCAAAATTTTATCACAAAAAAATCTCAGACTTTCAAAAAAATATCAAACAGATAAAATCCTATACCTCAAAAAAATTTTTTTGATTTTGCAATCAACATGAACTACATTGATCGAAATCCAATGAAGAATGTTATCATGCCTAAAATCAAAAAAACTAGATCAGATAATTTTTGGTCTCTGGAGGAATTACATCATTTCCTTGATATAGTGAAAGAAACTGAGCCATTTAAACATTTTGCTTTATTTAGACTGCTTGCATTTAGTGGACTACGAAAAGGGGAGTTATACGCTTTAAAATGGGCTGATATTAACTTTGACAGCAATCTATTGAACATAGATAAAAGTCTAGGAAGAATTGACGGTAAAGCGATTGAAAAGAGCACAAAGAATGAATCTTCAGTTCGTACAATCTATCTTGATGATGAGACAATCGATATTATTAAGCAATGGAGAAATTTCTATCTGAAAGAACAATCTCAGTTTCCTCTTACAAAGCTGAATATTAGTAACGAATATATGTTCTATTACATATCAAGTAATGACAAAATTGAACCTTTGCATGCTGATTACATTAATAATGTACTGAATCGAATTATTAAAAAGCATAAATTAAAACCAATTAGCCCACATGGGTTTAGACATACACATGCAACACTTATGTCTGAAATTGGAATCGATCCTTCTAATACATCAAAACGTCTCGGTCATGCAAGCAGTCAGATGACATTAGATGTCTATACTCACACCACAAAAACTGGTGAGAAAAACTCTATTGACAAATTTGCAGATTATCTCAATAAAGCAAAATAAAATTATGATTTTTAAAATTTTGAAGAGGTTATCAGAAGGTTATCACAAAAGCTATTCTAGCTCAAAAATCGACAAAAAGCACTTTGCAAAAATCTTTGCAA
>BNJU01005127.1_pt1 | contig 11280 bp, 12 predicted proteins | sample 8539281 | NCBI WGS metagenome assembly BNJU01 (sample SAMD00202456, study PRJDB9452) | human saliva metagenome | isolation source: human saliva | place: Japan
GCGTCAGCATCCCGAGTGCGAGTGACAGCAGGAGACCCTGTGCGAATCACGGGCGGGAGTGCGTCGATCATGCGCTCCATGGATGCGGCGCGCATCAGCAGTACGCCAATGAATGCCGTGACGGCAGAGACAATGAGTACATCCTGCCATGCGATGCCGCGCGCGATGATCTCCTCGTAGACCAGCCATGCCGTGATGGCAGGGGAGGGGAGAAGAACTCGCGTTGCACCATTGCGTGAAACGATGAGCGTCCCTGACCGCAGCAACGAGCACGCCGCCCGTATACGCGTCTGCGAAGGGCATCCCCGCACGCGTGAGCAGTGCTGCCGTCGCAGTGAGCACGAGCATGGCGGCGCAGACGAGGACGAACGCACGACAAAGTGCCGCACCAATCCACCCGTACCGCTCGCTCATGTCACTCTCCTACATTACTCAAAACACTTCTATTTTAACACAAAAATAAACGTCGTGCCATAGTCCTCTGTGAATATGGTCGCCTGTCAGACAGACAGGCGGTCACGCAGTGCAGATTGGAGAATCTGAGAGAAGTTAAGGCGATGCTTCTCGGCGAGTTCGTTGAGATACCATGGAATCGTAAGCGTCTTTTCACGGGGCGATGATTCATCTCGGCACGCATGGAGAACATATTTGCATCGAGGAGACATCAGCACGTCACCCCTGCTTCATTTGGAGGGTATCGACTGCACTGGGCTTTGGAATCGTATCGCCGTCCTGCTCCATTCCCCATAGATGCAGGGCGAGCCCTTCTTTAGCTGCGGCGAATGCTTCATCTGCGGCGGCGCCTGTTGCAATACAGCCGGGAAGATCGGGGAAGTAAACCCCATAATGATCGCCGATCTTTTGGAGTATGGCAGGGTACGTATAGTGGTCGGGTAAATGTGCCATGGTGGATTTCCCTCCTTATCGATCAAGCAGTCCTGCTTGTGTCAAAATAGATTTTTCAAGATCGGGGAGACATCATCGCTTTCACGATGCCCTGAGATTGTCACACGCCCCGGCTTCGTCGGATGTTTGAATTGTCGATGTGATCCTTTTTGCGCGATGAGTCTCCAACCATCTGCCTTGATGATGCGCAAAAGGTCACGTACTTTTCGCGGCATAGCGGCTCCTCCTATATCATACTACACGTAGTATGTACGTGTACAGAAAAATTTTGGCCGAAAATTTTCGCATCTTTCCGATGCGTACTTCCTAAATCGACCACAGCATTCATTTTTCTTCATAATTATGCCTTATAAGTTCATCGAATGCAAGATTGGCGACGATCTCGATGCCAACGACGGGAGGACAAGAAAAAGCTGCTGCGGGAAGACATTTCGTCTTCCCGCAGCAGCCAGCTGCTACAGGAGAAAATACTTAGGACGATGCGGTGCTGTCACTGTAGGATGATTCACCGTTCGCACTGCTTGAGGAGGCCTTATCCCAGCAGCGATGCTTTGGCGCATAGCTGTTGTAGAAGAAGAAGCCAACCACCATCAGCACGATGAATGTGATGTTCGTAACCGCCGACAGTGCCCAGATCAGGTACAGGCAGACTGCCATGCCGATCGGTGCGAAGAGGTAGAGCGCCGGGAAGTGGAACGTGCGCGGCAGATCGGGGGAGTTGCGGCGGAGCTGGATCAGCCCGACAAAGACGATGAAGAATGCCGCAAGAACACCGGTGTTCGCGAGCTCGACGATGTAGAGCATCGGCACGCAGCCTGCAATGAACGCGATGAGCGCCGAGCCGACGAGCGTGATGAAGTACGGCGTGCCATACTTCGGATGGATGTTTGCCATCGACTTTCGGGAGAAACCGTCACGCGACATGGCGAAGAAGACGCGTGCCTGACCGAAGATGTAAACGATGAGGGTCGTGATCATACCGAAGAGGATGCCGACCGTGACGAGGTTTGCGAGGCTCGTGTAGCCGATGAGACGCAGGCAGTAGGCAACAGGATCTGCGCGATCGAGATCCGTGTAGGGGATCGTCGCCGTGAGGACGAGTGCCACAACGGAGTAGATGCAGAGGCAGACAAAGACCGATGCGATAATGCCGATCGGGAGACTCTTCTCCGGCGTCTTGCACTCCTCGGCGGAGGTTGCGACCGTATCGAATCCCATGAAGGAGAAGAACACGACCGCTGCGCCTGCCATGATGCCGCCGGCACCGAACGGGAGGAACGGATCGAGGTTCGCCGCTACCGCATGGGGCGTCGTGACCACAACGTAGGCGACGATCGCGCACAGCGTAAGCGAGATGAGGATCGTGTTGAGACGCGAGCTCTCCTTCGTGCCATGAGCGAGGATGGCGCCGATGATGAGCGTGATGACGACGGCGGGCAGATTGATGATGCCGCCCTCCGGTGCCGTTGTAAGGAGTGCCTTCGGTATCTCCATGCCCAGGGATGCCATCATCCCGGAGAAGTAGGCGGAGAATCCGACGGCGACCGCACTCGCGGTGACGATGTAGCCGATGATCAGCGACCATCCGCAGAGGAATGCCATGCCCTCACCGAGGGAGGCAAACGTATAGGCGTACGCACTGCCCGCCGCCGGGATGAGCGATGCCAGCTCTGCGTAGGCGAGACCGACAAGCATACAGAGGAGACCTGCTGCAATAAAGGAAAGAACAATACCGGGCCCCGCATAGCGCGCCGCACCAATACCGGTCAGAACGAACACGCCTGAGCCGATGATGCCGCCGATACCGAGAAAGGTCAGATCCACCGTGCTCAGCGTTCGGAGCATGCCGCTGTCCTTGCGCTGAGCACTGAAGTCTTCCAGTGTTTTTCTTGAAAACATATAAAAACTCCTAGCCTTTCTTTTTTGATTTTTAGAACTCTTCTCTGAAAAAGGGCTGCTTCACGGCACATATTTGTATGTGAGAGTGAAACAGCCCCTCAGCGGTCAGTTCACAGATTACTTAAGGAACTCGTCGATGGACTTGAACGGGAGGTTCAGAGCCTTGCCGACAGCCTCGTTCGTGAGATGACCGTCAATGGTGTTGAGACCATACTTCAGACCGGGCACCTGCTGGAGGGCAGCCTTGCAGCCCTTCGTTGCGATGTCAACCGCATAGAGATCGTCGCGTTGCTGATGCCAAGCGTCGAGGTACGGGAGACAGCGCCCGGGATGTTTGCAACGGAGTAGTGGACAACGCCGTGCTTCTCGAACGTCGGGTTCTCATGCGTCGTGCAGTGGTCGCACGTCTCGATCGAACCGCCCTGGTCGATGGCAACGTCGACGACAACGGAGCCCTTCTTCATGGTCTGATCATTTCTCGGTGACCAGGATCAGGGGTACGTGCGCCCGGGATGAGGACGGAGCCGACGAGAGGTCAGCTTCCTTGACCCACTTTGCGATGTTGTAGCTCGAGGAGAACTCGGTGACGACACGGCCGCCGAACATATCGTCGAGCTGACGCAGACGCTCGATCGAGAGGTCGATGATCGTGACGCGTGCGCCGAGACCGACAGCGATCTTGGCTGCGTTCGTACCGACGTTGCCGCCGCCGATGATGACGACCTGACCAGCGGAGACACCTGCGATACCGCCGAGGAGAACGCCGCTGCCGCCGTAACGGCTCTCGAGGAACTGAGCACCGATCTGGACGGACATACGACCTGCGATCTCACTCATCGGAGCGAGCAGCGGGAGGCCGCGGCCCTGCTTGCCGAGAACCGTCTCATAGGCAATACCGACAACCTTCTTCTGAAGGAGTGCCTTCGTGAGCTCGGGCTCTGCTGCGAGATGGAGGTAGGTGAAGAGGATCTGACCCTCATGGAAGAGGTCATACTCGGACTCCAGCGGCTCTTTTACCTTAACAATCATTTCCGAACGATCAAACAGAGCCTTCTTGTCCGAGACGATCTCGGCGCCGACTGCTTTCGTAGTCGGCATCCGTGAAGCCGCTGCCAACACCGGCACTCTCCTCGATCAGAACCGTAGTGACCGGCACGGCGCATTGCCTCAACACCCGAGGGAGTCATACCGACGCGGAACTCATTGTTCTTGATTTCCTTTGCAACGCCTACAATCATGTTTTTCCTCCTGTTTAGAATAGATGTGATACGGCAGGGTTTATCGGCCGAATAAACCAAAGGTGTTTTGTAGTTAGTATTTTTAACACAATTTAGATAAAAAGTCAACTACTATTATTAAATAGAAAAAAGCAATAATTCTCAAGCATCAAAAGCGATCATCCTCATGTATCTTTTTCTGTATCATCTGATTTTGCACGAAGGAGTTCTTTGCTGGGGGGAGGTTCTATGGCGACCATTTCATAGAACAGGGGTGATCGTCGAGTTTCGTTTTCCTCTATAAATGAAGTCTATCGTCTTGGCGTAGATTTTTCGACCAAATGGAGCAGGGAGCTGACAACAGGGGAGTGCTCCGTGGAGAATGTTGATGAAAAAGGGAGATATCACAGCCTGCCAATCACGCTTTGCTGCCGGTTGTGCTTTCCTCATAATATTTTGTTTCGTTGAACTGTGTTCGGAAAAACCCTGAGAAATGACGAGAAACGGATCCGTTTACTCTGAATAAAAACGCAAAAACTGTGAGAAAAAGCACAAGAAGCTAAATTTAGTCTTGACAAAACTATCTGAATTATACTAAAATCACAATCAAGGTATACCTCTAGAGATTACTTAGTCGTTTCACCCTTCTGTTTTTATCTATGTAGTAGGAGGAAAAACATGATTGTAGGCGTTGCAAAGGAAATCAAGAACAATGAGTTCCGCGTCGGTATGACTCCCTCGGTGTTGAGGCAATGCGCCGTGCCGGTCATACGGTTCTGATCGAGGAGAGTGCCGGTGTTGGCAGCGGCTTCACGGATGCCGACTACAAAGCAGTCGGCGCTGAGATCGTCTCGGACAAGAAGGCTCTGTTTGATCGTTCGAAATGATTGTTAAGGTAAAAGAGCCGCTGAGTCCGAGTATGACCTCTTCCATGAGGGTCAGATCCTCTTCACCTACCTCCATCTCGCAGCAGAGCCCTGAGCTCACGAAGGCACTCTTCAGAAGAAGGTTGTCGGTATGCCTTTGCGAGACGGTTCTCGGCAAGCAGGGCCGCGGCCTCCCGCTGCTCGCTCCGATGAGTGAGATCGCAGGGTCGTAGTGTCCGTCCAGATCGGTGCGTCAGTTCCTCGAGAGCCGTTACGGCGGCAGCGGCGTTCTCCTCGGCGGTATCGCAGGTGTCTCCGCCGGTCAGGTCGTCATCATCGGCGGCGGCAACGTCGGTACGAACGCAGCCAAGATCGCTGTCGGTCTCGGCGCACGCGTCACGATCATCGACCCTCGATCGAGCGTCTGCGTCAGCTCGACGATATGTTCGGCGGCCGTGTCGTCACCGAGTTCTCCTCGAGCCACAACATCGCAAAGTGGGTCAAGCGAAGCTGACCTCCTCGTCGGCTCCGTCCTCATCCCGGGCGCACGTACCCCGATCCCTGGTCACCGAGGAAAATGATCAAGACCATGAAGAAGGGGCTCCGTTGTCGTCGACGTTGCATCGACCAGGGCGGTCTCGATCGAGACGTGCGACCACTGCACGACGCATGAGAACCCGACGTTCGAGAAGCACGGCGTTGTCCACTACCCGTTGCAAATATCCCGGGCGCTGTCTCCCGCACCTCGACGCTTGGTATCACCAATGCGACGATCTCCTATGCGGTTGACATCGCAACGAAGGGCTACAAGGCTGCCCTCCAGCAGGTGCCCGGTCTGAAGTATGGTCTCAACACCATTGACGGTCATCTCACGAACGAGGCTGTCGGCAAGGCTCTGAACCTCCCGTTCAAGTCCATCGACGAGTTCCTTAAGTAATTTGTGAACTGACCGCTGAGGGGCTGTTTCACTCTCACATACAGATATGTGCCGTGAAGCAGTCCCCTTTTTTTACAGATAATCTCCTCTCTGAAAACTGAAAGGACTGATGAAGTTGACCTCATGGAAGCGTGTCTGTATCCTTGCCGGATCCTATCTCGGTTTTATGATCGGGACAGGCGTGGCAACGGGACAGGAAATTCTTCAGTACTACACGGCAAATGGCTATATGATTTTTGGTACAGCTGTCGTTATCGCAGTTATCTTCATTGTCGCTAACTATGGCTTTGCTCTGGCGGGACGCGATCACAATGCGACCAGCGGGCAGCAGGCATTTATTTTCTACAATGGAACTTACTTAGGCAAGTTCTTTGACTGGTTCACGGTGTTTTTCTGCTATCTTTCCTACTGTGTCATGGTTGCCGGCGGTGCCGCAACACTGCAGCAGCAATATGGAGTGCCAGTCTACGTTGGTGCGGCGATCGTTGCCATCCTTGCCGGTCTTTCCGTTGCCCTTGGTCTTGGCAAACTCGTCGATATTATTGGCCGTGTGACGCCGGCAATGCTCTTTGCCATCGTCGGCATGCTCTTTGTCCATCTTGTTCAGCACTATGATACGCTGATGCCCAACATGGAGCTGATTTCCTCGGGACAGCTTGAGATGACGCGTGTCGGAAGCAACTGGTTCATGTCCGGTATGTCGAACGGCGGCTACAGTATCCTGATGCTTGCGAATTTCAGTGCAGTGCTCGGTGCGCGTGAGAACTTTCAGACACTGTTCCGCGCCAATGTTCTCTCGACGGTTCTTCTCGTCGTACTGAATACGATCATCGGCCTTTCGATCATGACACGCATCACGGATCTCTATCAGGTGCAGATCCCGAACCTCGTGGTCGTGGCAAGTCTCTCTCCGGGTCTGACGACCATCTTCGGCGTGCTGATCTTTATTGCCGTTTATACGACGGCATGCCCGCTTCTCTGGACGGCTGTCGCACGTACGGGGCAAGAGGGGACGATGAAGTATAAGTCGTGGGCATTCGGCCTTGCGGCACTTGGCTTCTTCTTCGGCATGTTTGTTCCGTACCACATGATGCTCAACTATGTGTATGGATTGAATGGATACATCGGCTTCATCGTTATGGCGCTTATGTCCATTAAACTCATTCGGATGAAGTTCTTCGGGAAGGGAAGTGATTCAAATGCCGAATCGAGCAGCATGGGCGGAAATTGATTTAGGTGCTCTCGCTCATAACTATCGAGAGATTCGCAGCCGCATCCAAAAGGGGGCAAAACTCTGTGCTGTAGTTAAGGCGGATGCGTACGGACACGGAGCAATCGCTGCAGCGCGTGTTGCGCTGGACGAGGGAGCAGACTATATCGCCGTAGCGACACTCTCGGAGGCACTCAAGCTGCGGGCTGCTGGATTTACGTGCCCCCTGCTCATTCTTGGACTCGTGGAGCCGGAGAGTGCGCGTGAGGTCGTCGATGCAGATATTACGCAGACGGTCTGCCGCATGGATCTCGTTGAAGCACTGTCGCAGGAAGCGGTACGGCAGGGCAAAACGGTGAAGGTACATCTGACCATTGAGACCGGTATGGGACGTATCGGCGTGCATCCAAAGGATGCCGCAGAGACGGCGAAGCAGATCGCCGCACTTCCGAATGTGGAGCTAGAAGGCGTTTTCTCCCACTTTGCACTCGCTGATATTCCGGATAAGACGTTTACCAAACAGCAGGTCAAACTCTTTAAGGAAGCCTGCGATGCCATTGAGGCGGCGGGCGTTCATATCCCCATCAAGCACATTGCAGAGTCGGCGGCGATCCTTGAGATCCCCGATGTCCACATTGATATGGTACGCGCCGGCATCATCCAGTATGGTCTCTGGCCCTCGGATGAGGTGACGCGCCCGATTGATCTTCGTCCGTGCATGAAGTTTTGTGCGCGAATCGTCTACATTAAGACGATCCAGCCCGGAGAGTCTGTCGGCTATGGGCGCAAGTTTATTGCAGAGCGCGAGACGCGTATCGCGACCCTGCCGGTCGGCTATGCGGACGGCTACATTCGCGCCTATGCGGGCGGCAGTGTCGAGGTGTGCGGAAAACGCGCCCCCATCGCAGGCCGTGTCTGCATGGATCAGTTCATGATCGATGTTACGGATATTCCTGAGGCAAAAATGGGGGATGTCTGTACGCTCTTCGGATCGGAGACCCTGACGACGGATGAGGTCGCCGGGTGGGCAAATACGATCAACTATGAGGTTGTCTGTCTTGTCTCCGAACGCGTACCGCGTGTTTATAAAGGATAGTGTGCGAAACAGCATCTGTCTTTATTGATTACGGGGCTGCTGCAATCTCTTTCGCGGCAGCCCTGTAATTTTATACGATGTATGAAAGAAGGTGTTTCTTTCTGTGAATACGCTTGTCAGTCCGGAAAATACATGGGTACTCATGTCGGTCATGCTCATTTCTGTCGCGGTATCGGTCTACCTAGAACAGACCTATGCGTGGGCGTCCCGTATCTCGGGCGCTGTGATTGCGCTGATCTTTGCCCTCGTTTTGGTCAATACGAATATTATTCCGCCTCATGCAGAGCTGTACGATGATATCGTCTGGGGGTATGTCGTGCCAATTGCTATCCCTCTGCTGCTCCTACAGACGAATATTGTGAAGATCTGGCGGGAGACAGGGCGCCTGCTCGTCATCTTTCTCATCGGTGCAGCAGGGACAATCTGCGGGGCGCTGATCGGCTGTGTGCTTCTCGGCTCTGCCATCGATGGTCTGCCGAAGGTAGCCGCGATGATGACCGGCTCCTATATCGGCGGCGGTGTGAACTTTACGGCACTTGCCGATGCCTTTAAGGTCAGCGGAACGCTGGTCTCATCGACGATCGTAGCAGATAACCTCAACATGGCGATCTATTTCCTGATCCTTCTGGCGATCGCCGGGAACGCATTTTTCCGCCGCGTCTACACGCATCCGCTGATCGATGCCGTGGAGAAAAATGGGGAATCCGACGAGGGAAAGACGCTCGCTGCTCAGTATTGGGGCCGGAAGGATATTTCTCTGCGCGATATTGCGATGTGCGTGACCTATGCTGTTGTCGTCGTCACCGTGTCAAAATTTATCGGTGCCACACTTGGCACGGTGATTTCACCCGATGCGAACTGGTTCACGAAGATGTGTAATACGTTCCTTGGCAGCCAGTACGTTTGGATTACACTGATCTCGATGATCTTTGCCACATTCTTTGAGAAACAGGCATCGTCGATGAATGGTGCGCAGGAAATCGGCACGTTCTTTATCTATATGTTCTTCTTCGTGATTGGTGTTCCCGCATCCATCATGGAGATATTGACGAATGCGCCGCTTCTCTTTGTGTTCTGTCTGATTATGGTCGTTGTAAACATGCTGTTCTGTCTGATCGGTGGGAAGATGCTCGGGTTTGCTTTGGAGGATATTCTCATCGCTTCCAATGCGAATATCGGCGGCCCGACAACGGCGGCAGGCATGGCGATTTCGCAGGGGTGGAATGCTCTGGTTGGTCCTGCGATGCTCGTTGGAACGCTTGGCTATGTGATTGGTACCTATCTCGGGATCATCGTCGGCAGTTTGCTTGGAGCATGACAGGGAGATCAAAATGAAGCAAGATTTTGGTGTGTTTGATGTTCACTCTGATCTCTTCACCAATATAACACTGCGCCGACAGGCGGGAGAAACGGATGTTATCTGTGCACACCATATTCGGCAGCTTCGTGCAGGAAATGTCTGTGCGATGCTCTGCTGTGTCTGGATTGATCCGCCGTATACGGAGAACCCGCCAGCGCGTATGGTCGATATTATGGCGTCCGCCTGCGCCGAGCTGCGTGAAGCACAGGATATCGCAGAGGCAGCATACAGCGCTGCTGATATCGAGCGCATCTGTGCCGGGGGGAAACTTGCAATTCTCCTTGGGATGGAGGGGCTCAGCGGGCTGCACGGACAGGTGGATTTCCTAGACGTACTCTATGCGTGGGGCGTTCGTCATGCCATGCTGACGTGGAATGAGGTAAATGCGTTTGCCCACGGTGCCTCCTGCCATGAGGATAAAGGGCTTACGAGTCTTGGGATCAAAGCTCTTGCCCGCATGGAAGAGTTGGGGATGCTGGTCGATGTATCACATGCCAATGAACGGACGTTTTGGGATGTTTGTGAGCATACAACGAAGCCGTTCATTGCTTCACACTCCAATGCATACGCCCTTTGTGCTCATGCACGAAATCTGAAGGACGATCAGATCAAAGCACTTGCAGTGCGCGGTGGTGTGATCGGGATGAATGCGTGGGCGGAGTTCATCGATGGCGCTGCGCCGAGTGCTGAACGACTTGCCGATCATGTGGATCATATCCGCGACCTTGTTGGCATTGACCATATCGCCTGTGGGTTTGATTTTTGTGATTATCTCACGTCGGATACGCTGGATTCCTTTACCTCCAGTGATGTGGTGACAGAGGGGCTTGAGAGTGCCGTAAATGTTCCAAGCCTCTTTGCGCTTCTGCGTGCACGCGGATACAGCGAGGAGGATGTGGAAAAGATTGCGCATGGGAACATGATGCGCGTCGTCAAGGCTGTGATCGGCTGAAGTTTGTCAGCAATTTCGCCGATGGACAGTTATCGCAGAACTATCCAACAATTATGTATAATCTTATTGCGTATTGGATAAGAAGTCGTTATAATAGGACATATAGAGAATGAGGAGGTAATGCACATGAAGAAGAATACTGTTATTACCATTAGTCGCCAGTACGGCAGCGGCGGCCGTCAAATCTCCCGACTCGTTTCGGAGAAGATGGGGGTCAAGCGCTATGACCGCACGGTCGTTGCCATGGCGGCAGAGAGTCTTGGCGCCGGCGATCGGCTTGAGGATGTCTTGAGCCGTTCCTATGAGGTGCCCAAGGCAAGCCTCGGGGCGATCAGCACAGCTCAGCTTGATACGGTGCCCGCGTATAACACTCTCTACAAGGAACAGGCGCATATCATTCGCTCGATCGCTGCCGAGGGAAATGGAGCAGTGTTCCTTGGCCGTTGCGCTGAGATCGTCCTTGCGGGACAGCCGGAGGTCTATTCCTTTTTCATCTGCGCAGATGATGCATACCGTACGAGGCGTGCCGGTACGCATTATGGCGGAATGAGCCTCAAGCAGCTCAATGAGATCGAGGAGAAGCGCAGCAACTACTATGCCTTCTATACGGGAAAAAAATGGGGCGATCCGCAGAATTTTGATCTCGTCATCAACACAAGCCGTATTCCGCTGGAACAGGCGGCAGATCTCATCATTGACTATGTGAATCGTGTGCAGGGAGAATAAATAGTTTCTGCGGCATGAAAAAGGGCATGATTCCAAATGTGGGAATCATGCCCTTTTGTGCGTTGATGGATCTGTATCAGCGCTCGGATGCGCGTGCCTTGATGATGGCGT
>BNJU01004281.1_pt1 | contig 11265 bp, 21 predicted proteins | sample 8539281 | NCBI WGS metagenome assembly BNJU01 (sample SAMD00202456, study PRJDB9452) | human saliva metagenome | isolation source: human saliva | place: Japan
AGGCTCTGAACTTGCTACACAAATCCTCGGTGCAGAAGGCGCGGCTAACCTATTACAACACGCTAAAGACATCAAAGCACAAGGTGCAGAATTCTGTGACTGCCCTGGTTGCGTTGCATGTAAACACGTTATTGATTTGAAAGCAGAAATTGCATAATACTATATTAACTATTAAGTGGTTATCTACATTGTAGATAACCGCTTTTATATTAAAAGCCCTGTTCAGAACAGGGGCTTTCGTTCTCACTTGCTTCCACAAGTGATTTTGTATATGGGTGTACCGCTTCTTTAAGTCGTTTTGATTCGATAGTCTCTACGATTTGCCCATCTTTCATAACGATGATTCGGTCTGTTACGGCTTGTAATAGTCCGATGTCATGGCTGACGAATACGTAGCCGAAGGGTTGTTCCCTGTGAAGTTTTTGTAATAAATCTAGTACCAGCTTTTGATTCACCGCATCAAGGGCTGATGTAGGTTCATCAAAGAGTACTAGCTTTGGGTTCATCAACATGATCCGTGCCAATACGACACGTTGTAGCTGACCACCGCTGACTTCGTGAGGGTATTTATACACCGTATTTTCTGGCAAGTCTACTCGTTGCATCCATTTGCGGATATCTTCCTTTGCGTGACTATATCCATAAGCCCATAGTTGATATACGGCTCTAAGAGAAATGCTTCTAAGTTCATTCTAGGCGGAATCACCGCCAAGGGATTTTGGAACATCATCTGCATAGAACGATATATTTCTGTATGATTTTGAATGGAATGGATTTCCTCACCAAAGAGTCGCAAGATGCCAGATGTAGGTTTTTCTAGCATAGCAATCATCCTGAGCAATGTACTTTTACCAGAACCACTACCACCAGCAATACCTACCCGTTCATTGGGAGCCACGGAAAAGGATACGTTATCTACAGCGCGGACCGTATGATTGTGGTTTGTATATTGTTTACAGATATTCTCGAGTTGAATCATACTACACCACTTTCATTACAGAATCTAACAAAATACGAGTATACTCATCTTTTGGGCATGCCATAACTTCTTCGGTGGAGCCTACTTCAACAAGCTGTCCCTTATTCATAACGCCAATGCTATTGGCAATTCGTGCGCCGACTTGATATTATGAGTTACGATAATCACCGTTGCTCCAAGAGCTTGTGTTACCTCTTTCATAAGGTCCAATACAGAGGCTTGCACGAGCATGTCTAAGGCACTAGTTGGTTCATCAGCAAATACGATGCTAGGCTTTAAGATAAGACTTAAAGCTATAGCTAGTCGCTGTTGCATACCACCGCTCAGTTGAAACGGATAGGACTGTAAAATCCGCTCACCATCATTGAGATGAACTAACTTCAACATGTCGATGACGCGAGCTATTTCATAGCTTTCACCATGAGCACGGAATAAATCCTTGAAGTGATTTTCTACGGTGCGATTTGGATTTAGATAGGCGCTAGGATTTTGAAAGATCATAGAAATCTTGGTGCCCCGCAATTGTCGCCAATCACTAGCCTTCAAGGTAGAAACATCTGTACCATTTAAAAGGATTTGACCACTAATACTAGCTTGTTTCAACATGCCAAAGGCAGCGCGAACTAACGTAGATTTACCAGAGCCACTTTCACCAACGATGGCAAAGACCTCACTAGTAGGCACAGAGAAGGATACATTCCGTACTGCTTGCTCCGAACCGTATGAAATCGATACATTATCAAATACGATACAATCAGATTTATTCAATAGTAGAATCCTTTGTTAATAAGTAGTAATCGATTGGATGTACTGGTACATTTTTAACTTTTGTAGTGGATACAACAGTTGCACTTGGATACATCAAGTAGATATCTGCTACGTCATCAACTAGCAATTGTTGCGCTTGTTTAGCTTCGTTAGCACGTGCATTTTGATCAAATGTTACGGACAATTGGTCGATTAACGCATCTACTTGAGGGTTAGAGTAGCCACCAACGTTTGCTTTAGCACCAGTTTTGTAGAACAAGCTGAGGTACCAGTACGGGTCATTTGTAGACATAGTAACCACAGCACGTTCTACCATATCAAAGCCATCTGTACCAAGTGTATCTACTTCACCAGGGCCTTGTAATTTTTTAAGAGTTACTGCAATGCCAGCTTGTTTCAATTCTTGTTGAATTTCTTCGTATAAGCTTGTGTCTTTACCCCAAATAGCAAGAGTTAGAGCCAATTCTTTACCATCTTTAGCATAGATGCCGTTTGCATTTTTAGCATAGCCAGCTTGAGTCAAAAGTTGGTCAGCTTTAGCTACATCTGTCATCGGTTTATTAGCGATAGAATCAAAACCTAAATTAGCAGATGGTGGGAATGGAGCCGCACCTGGTGTAGAACTGTTACCAATGATTTTCGCCATAGAATCGTAGTTAATAATATGAGCAATAGCGGAACGTACAGCTTTGTCATGTAATGGAGATAATTCAGTATGGTTCAATTTCAACATGAGCACACGAACGCCTGCAACGTCTTGAATGTTGAAGCCATCTTTGAACAAGCTGCGGTTAGCAGAGTCCACTTTTTGGATTACATCAACATCTTTAGATTGCAACGCCATAGCGCGTTTGTTGTTATCTTCGATGTCTTTTACTGTTACAGTATCAAGACCTGGTTTGCCACCCCAGTAATCTGCGAAAGCAGCAAGTTCGATTGTTTCACCTTTTGTGAAAGAAGTAATTTTGTAAGGACCTGTAAGAACTGGTTTTAGATGCTACATCCTTAAGATCTGCAGTGTCCATGATAACGAATGCTGGTTCAGTTAAGCTAGACAACAAGGAACCATTAGGTTCTGTTGTTTTAATAATCAAGTTTTGACCATCTACTGTGATGGACTCGATTTTAACAGCTTTCGCGGAACGAGCACTTTGTTTCATTGTGTACTCGATAGACTCTTTAACCTTTTGTGGAGTCATAGGCGTACCATTATGGAATTTTACATTTTCACGGATGTGGAATTTCCAAGTTGTAGGGTCCACATTTTCCCAAGAATCTGCTAATTGTGGGGCAAATTTCATGTCTGGTGTAACAACAGCCAAGTTTTCACCAGCGCCGATACGAGTCAAGGTCCACGCATCCCACTCGTGAGTTGGGTCTAATGTTTCACCAAACCAATATAAACCAACATTCATATGCTTCCCTTGTTTGCCTTGTTTAGCCGTATCGCTACCGCAACCAACCAAGAGAGCTACCATGCACAGCATAGTTAGACACGCTAATAACCAACGTTTCATAACTTCTCCTTTTTGAACATCGCCTCTGTGAAAAAGGCTTTCAACATAAACATCTATACACAGCGCGGTTAGCGAGATACATCGAGAGCATCGCGCAACGCATCGCCAATATAGTTAAATAAAACAACAGTAATAAAAATGGCGAGCCCTGGATAAATTAACAGCCACGGCGCCGTTTGTAGAAAATCTCGGGAGCTCAACAAAATAGCGCCCCACTCTGGATCTGGCGGTTGTACACCGATGCCGATAAGTGAGAAACTCGCTACCAAGATGATAGTCTCCCTAGATGTTGAATAATAACAATTAATAATGGAGGCAATACATTCGGCAAAATATATCGACTCAGGATTCGTAGGTTCGAAGCACCCGACATGCGAGCAAAGGTAATATACTCTGCATGGCGTTCAATCTGTACGAGGCCTCTCGTGATACGGGCATATTCTGCCCATTTAGTAATGCACAGGGACAGGATGACATTCGTAATGCTTGGCCCCATAATACCGATGAAAGCAATGGCAATAACCATATTCGGAAACCCTAGTACCAAATCAATTAAGCGAGATAACCAACGGTCGATACGCGGTGTAGAGAATCCTGCCAATCCGCCAATAACGATACCGATAGCACCACTGATACCGATAATGGTGAAAGCAATGCCTAACGAAGCTTTACCGCCATAGAGGATGCGAGACCAAACATCTCGCCTAACTGATCAGTACCTAATAAGTGAGTACTGCTTATGTCTTGTAAGCGGTCTGCCACACTAGTCGTCTCCGGATCAAATGGTGCTATATAAGGAGCACATAGGAAAAATACAATCCATAGAGCTGCTAATACCAACATAGCATATAAAGTGTAAGGCTTTCGTCTATTCATAGGAGCCTCCTTTTATAGCGGCTCTTCGTTTTGGATTTAGCCAAATGCTCAAAACATCGATAATAATATTAATCACGATGAATACCATAGTAATCCAAATAATGTAGCCTTGCATCAAAACATAATCGCGAGCCATAATGCCTTGCACCATCATGTAACCAAAGCCTTTTATGGCGAATACCATTTCAATAACGGCAGACCCACCTAACATGGCACCCATTGTTACCCCCATCATGGGCAATAACATAAGACCTACATGGGGGAAGATATAACGGGTATACACCATCCACTCAGGTAGCCCCAAAGCGCGAGCCCCTTGCACAAAAGGCTGACGAGATACTTCCAAAATGGCATTGCGCAATCGACGAATGTAGAGACCACAGATCCACAAAGCAAGGGTAACTGCAGGCAATACATAGGCAGCAAAGCCCTTTGTATTGGTCACAGATACGAGCTGTAATTTGACACCGAATAGATACAATAGCAGTAGGCCTACCCAAAAACCCGGGATAGCTAAAGCTAAAAACGTAACTAAAACGGATACCATGATCCACCCAAGAATCCTGATATTTTTGCGACTAATATACCAAGAGGGACAGTTACAGCGATACCTATAACAAGTGCTAACGATACAAGACCTAATGTATTCGGTAAGGCACCACCTAAAATCGTAGCCACTGGCAAAGCATACAGAATAGACTCACCAAAGTCTCCTTGTACAATTTGACCTAACCAACGTAAGTATTGTCGCCACCAAGGATCATTGAGCCCTAACTGCTCTCGTATCTGTGCAACCACAACGGGATCAGGAGTAGCCCCTAAAGATTATACTTCATCGACACAGGGTCGATAGGAGATAATTTTATCAATACAAATGTACCGATAGTAACCACCAATAAAAATACCTACAATACTTACTAAACGTTGCAATATTAATCGATACAACACATCACCCTGCCTTCTTTATCACAAAATAGCCCTGTTTATATTATAACATTTTATTCTCATTTCTATATATCCGTATAGCTATATCAGAATGATTTTCATTATGAAATTTTTGCATACAAAACTAAAACGGCCCCTCATGAGAGAGTAGCTTTATATAACCCTTACAGTGTCCATGCGAGTGCTTCACCACAGCTCGCATGCCTATCCCACTAGGCTGGACTGTTATATTATTTTGTATGTGCTTTAGGTGCTACAGTGTTAGCAATAATAGCCTTCGCCATGTCGCGAGTTACAGGACGTTCAAAGTACATCGCATGGTTTTGACCATCTTTTGTCCAACCAGCGAGGTATACCATTTTTTCGCCACCTTTGAAAGTAACCTTTGTACCGTTTACCTTTTCTGTAGCTGTAACGCGATAATCCTTATGATTACCACTGATATCACCTGTTGCATTAGCTACGCGATAAATGATACGTTTGCCTGCCGCTTGGTTTCGCGTTGCATCCTCACCAGCTTGGTAAACATACACAACTTGCAAAACATCTTTATTGATTGTGCTTACAGACTCAATATTATAGCCTACAGGTAACACTTTAGGCAATTGAGGCATAATATTCATGTATTTAGCGGCTTCATCAATAGTAGCGAATTCATGAATTGGGCTTGGCATACCCACCATTGGAGCTGCCTGTTCTGCAACTACAGGTTTAGCTGGATCTGGTTTTACATCTAAAGTACCTTGTGCACCAGCAACAGTGTAAGAACCTACACAAGCACACGCAACTGCTAGTAATACAAATTTTTTAACCATGGGTATAATCTCCCTTCGCGTAACATAAAAATTATTAAAAACACATTTATTTTGTATGTGATTTTTCCTCAACAATATTACGGATCATAGCCTTCGCCATATCTCGTGTAACGGGACGATAAAAATCTAAAGAATGATTTTGTCCATCCTTCATCCACGATGCAAGATAAACCATTTTCTTACCACCTTTGAAAGTAACCTTTGTACCATCTACACGTTCAGTATCTATCACCTTATGAATTTTATGGTCACCACTTATATCACCTTTTAATGTAGTAGATGTACGATAAAAAATAAGAGCACCACCGGCTTTATTTACGTACGGATCTATACCGGGTTCATACACGTACACAACTTGTAAAATATCTTTCTCAATAGTAATGACAGATTGAATATTAAATCCTACTGGCAACACCTTTGGCATTTGAGGTCTAAACCCTATATATTCAGATCTCTGCTTCTACAGTGGTAAATACATGTACAGGACTTGGCATAACAACGCCAGGAACAGCTGCTTCAACAGACATTTCTAGGGGTTCAGAAACTCTAGTTTGTGAATCCATTGTACCTTGAGCCTTAACAACTCCATAAGTCCCTATACAAATGCAAGCTAAAGCTATCAACAAAGATTTCTTTAGTAGTGAGGTCATAATAATATACTCCACAAAATATGTTTTGTAAAATTATATTTATTAAAATACGCTTAATAAGTATATCCTAAAATGATATAGGATTTCAAGTAATAAATGCTACCTATATCATTTTAATAAGCTAGGTATTTAGCCTGTTATTTTCTTTATGTACCATAAAGCCTGCCGCTTGTTGGTTCGCCATGACGGTTACATCAGAGATTTGCAAGCGTTTAGGTTGGTTCGTTACATATAGTACAACATCGGCTACGTCTTCTGGTTGGATTGCATCAATACCAGCGTAGACAGATTTAGCTCGCTCCGCATCACCGTGGAAGCGTACTTCACTAAATGGAGTTTCTACGATGCCTGGTTGAATGGTAGTAACCTTAATATCTGTAGCTATGGTATCCATGCGAATGCCATCGCTTAATGTCTTTACCATGCCTTTTGTAGCGCAGTATACTGCACCATTAGGATATGCATAAATGCCTGCAGTGGAGCCCATATTTACAATATGACCTTCATTTTTATCAATCATAAAAGGTAGTACTGCTTTTGTTACATATAAAAGGCCTTTCACATTGGTATCAATCATAGTCACCGCATCATCAACAGCACTATCTTGGAAAGGATCAAGCCCTTGTGCAAGACCCGCATTATTAACGAGCACATCGACGCCACCAAAAGCCTCAATAGCGACAGGAACCTTACTTTCCACACCCTCGCGACTACGCACATCAAGAACTAAAGTCTCAACACGCACTCCATATTCCTTAGATAAACGAGCCTGTACCTCGCCCAATAACTCAGCACGACGACCAGAAATCAACACATTATCGCCATGCTTTGCATAAGCCTCAGCAATACAAAGACCAATACCAGACGTTGCACCAGTGACAAAAACATTACGAGCCATAAAAGCCTCCTTATTATCAATCCGTTTTATTCTATCAAGTTCATTATACCATTATAAAAATCAAAAAACGCTACCCTACCACCTATAAACGACGGAAATATTGTATACATGGACGCTACGCGTACCATTCCGCCCTTCCCCAAATGACATATTGACGCATCTGAAAGGAAATCGTATAGAGATGAAAAAGGATTACCGTTCCGAAAGCGACTTAGCTCGCTTTAGAGCCTTCTGCTATTTCCTAGAATGATATGTTGGCACATCTATATGTAAAGCAAAGATATTTGACCTCTACCACAGCTAGAAAGCAAATAGGGATACCTATTCGAAGCCGCCTTGGGCGCTACGCGTACCCATGAAGGCTGAGGATAGGTATCCCTATTGTTTTATTAGGTTTGACGAGGAGAGCTCAAATACTACAGCTCTTTATTTCAGATGCGCCAACATATCATTTAACACTTCCATGCAATCCCCTACGATGCCATAGTTGGCGTGTTGGAAGATTTCTGCGTTTGGATCGTTGTTAATAGCCACGATTGTGTCAGCACCGGAGATGCCGCTCACGTGTTGGATAGCACCGGAAATACCGAATGCCAAGTATAGTTTAGGGCTTACAGTTTTACCTGTTTGGCCTACTTGGTATGGCAATTCAATCCAGCCTTTTTCAACGAGTGGACGTGTAGCACCTACTACGCCGCCAATAGCTTCAGCAAGTTCGTAAAGTTTATCAAAGTTTTCTTTAGAACCCATGCCGCGACCACCAGCTACGATGATATCTGCTTCTTGGATATTGTAACCATCTTTGCCGAATGGAATGAAGTCAAGACGCTTCATGCGAATGTCTTCAGGTTTAAGGTCGAATTGTTCAACTTGAATACGACCCCAGCTATCTGCAATGCGCTCTGGTCTTTTAAATACGTTAGGACGTACAGAGCCCATTTGTGGACGATGGTTTGGAGAAATGATTTCCGCCAAGATGTTGCGACCAAAGCGGGACGAGTCCATTCTACAAGGCCTTCTGCAGTATCTACAGTCAAGATTGTACAGTCTGCTACTACGCCGTTTTGCATGCGACCAGACATACGAGGTGCCAAGTCACGACCATTGTTAGTAGCGCCGATTAAAATTACGTTAGGCTTATGATCTTTGAAGAAGTCAGTTAATACTTTTGTGTAGCCATCAGTTGTATAGTATTTCAAAAGAGGGCTTTCAAAAACGTGAACAATATCAGCACCATGTGCTACGAGTTCTTCTGCTTCGGATTGAACATGTTCGCAAGTAACATAACTTGAACGAGTTGGCCCAATTCCTTAGCAATACGGCGAGCTTGGCCAATCAATTCATAAGTAACCGGATGCACCACATCATCGATGGTATCGGCTACGACAAAGACGTCTTTATAATCATCAAAATTTGTCACACCCATTACCGGTCACCTCCTTTGGAACCTTCATCACCTTGAGCGGCAGCTACCGCTTTAAAATCGCTGGCGGATACACTTTCAACAGTGGCAGCCCGTTGCGCAGGATCTTTAACATCAACACCTTCATCATTAGGTTCCTCAGCCGCAACAGGTGCGTCGCTTGGAACTAATAGATGAGCAAATTTTTCTGGCTTAATATTGTACGCCAATTCGAGAACCTTTTTAGAACCTTCTTCAACATTTGGAAGCATTTCAACTTTACCGCGAAGAGGTGGTTGGTATACCTTACGAACGCGCGTAGGGGAACCGTTAAGGCCGATACGGCTTTCATCAATATTAGGCATATCACGCAATGTAACATGGGAAATTTCATAACGTTTCGCGTAAATAGAGCTCCAGAGACCTGGTTGACGTGGCTCGTTAAGCTCAGCTGTAGCCGTTACTAATACTGGCAATGGCACTTCTACGATTTCGTAACCATTTTCGTGCTCCCGTGTTACAGTTGCTTTTTGCGCTGCTGTATCTACAGCAAATTTACAAGCATCGTTGCTTGCGCCATACCGAGTTCTTCTGCAATTTGAGGGCCTACTTGTGCAGTATCGCCATCGATAGCCTGCTTACCGCAGAAAATGATTTCAAATTGACGGTTCATTGTCTTTTGGATATGACGGATAGCAGATGCAATGGTATAACTTGTAGCCAATGTATCAGCGCCACCGAAAGCACGGTCTGTAACAAGTACCGCATCATCAGCGCCGAGAGATAAACATTCGCGAAGAGCATCCTCAGCTTGAGGAGGACCCATCGCCAATACTGTTACACGGCTACCTTCATTTTCGTCTTTTACCGCAAGAGCTGCCTCTAACGCATGCATATCGTCAGGGTTTACAATACTAGGCAAGCCTGTGCGGATGAGATTATTCGTTTCCGGATCCAGTTTAATCTCAGATGTATCTGGAACCTGTTTGACACATACTAATAACTCCATACACTCACCCCTGTCTAAATTCTACGCCCTTAGCGTTACGCGGATATTTCCAAGTTTTTACGATAGTTTCGCCACAGAGAACACGGCAAGTACCGCATTCTAAACAACCAGCGAAGTCAAAGGCTAAATCGCCATTTTTCTTGTAATGTATATAGACCAGCAGGGCAGCCATTTACGAGTTTCATTTTCTCTTCGTGGCTGAAGCCAGCGCCGTCCACAAGGATATGAGGAGACGTTTCATCTACATAATATTTATTGGCGCCCAAGCGCTCTTCTAATTTCATAGGGAACGCACCCCTTTCAATGCATCACGAATCAAGGTTACAAGGCCAACGTCACCAACGCGACCCATTAATTTTTCAACATCGGAACAGCACCGTCACCGTTTACAGTGAAGACATCGCGCATCACATTATTCACGAGAGCTGGATATTCCTTTGAATATACGAGGATTGGATGCAGGAAGTCAGGCATGTTTTTATACAATTTCAAGTCTTTATGCAACCAAGAATTTTTGATTTGACGTTCATATAGACTAGCAACGCGTTCCATATTTTCGTCGCGCAATGCTACGTTAACTGCATCAGCTGCACACATGCCGGATTCAATAGCGAGATCCATCCCGCGAATCGTAGTAACCAAGGTTCATACACATACGCGCTGCATCGCCAACGATAAGATAACCATTACCGCCCAATTGTGGCATTGCTTTATAACCACCTTCAGGTACGAGATGCGCACTATGTTCTTTCAATTGACCATTTTTCAACAATGGTGCAATTCTTGGATGACTTGTGAAAGCTGAAAGCATTTCGTCTACAGACTTATTAGCTTTACCGATATCTTCAAGACCTACAACCATACCTACGGAAAGGCTTTCTTTATTAGTATAAATAAAGCCACCGCCCAATAAGCCGTCAGTCATATCGCCTAATGTAAGCCATGCCATACCTTCATCACCAGATAGCATGAGGCGATTTTCAAGATCATCTTTCTTAAGTTTATATACTTCTTTAACGCCTACAGCCATTGTGCTTGGATCTGTAGGACCTGTTAAACCAGATTTTTCCAATAACAATGTATTGGAACCTTCAGCGATGATAACGAGTTTAGCGTAAACTTCATCATCGTGACAGCGAACGCCTACGACGCGGCGGTTCTTGCCTTCACCTTCAGTGATGAGGTCTGTAACTTGTACGTTAGATACGAGGAGAGCACCTTTTTTCTCTGCCTCACCTGCGAGCCATTTATCAAATTTAGCGCGCAATACTACGTAGGATTCCTCATTAGGTTTCCCATCTTGATTACTATACTCAATAGTAGTCATTTCATTGCCAGTGCCAATAGAAATACGTTCTTTTGTCACTTTACGTTCCAATGGTGCACGTTCTCTAAAGTCTGGTACA
>BNJU01004407.1_pt1 | contig 11258 bp, 14 predicted proteins | sample 8539281 | NCBI WGS metagenome assembly BNJU01 (sample SAMD00202456, study PRJDB9452) | human saliva metagenome | isolation source: human saliva | place: Japan
TCCACTTCACCGAAGCAGAAGGCGCCGGCTCCGGCGTCGCTGGAGCCGTGCCTCGTGCCCCTGCACGGCTCGCACTTGCGCTGGCCACGCCACCACGAGGCAAAGCCTGCCCGGCCTGGGCGTCTTTACCGCCATAAAAGTCCACAAAAAGTACCAGCCGGCGCTGATACACAGCACCACTACCAGCACTACTCGCACCAGCGGCCAGTGGTCTTGCGGTTTAATGCGCAGCCAAGGTGGCAGCCCACTTCCAGCCCGCTTTTTCTTGTGGCCCGCAATGCCAGCCTCACCGCCGCCCTCAAGGCGAATCTCACCGCTGCCCTTAGCGCCGCCCTCAAGGTGAGCCTCACCGCGAGTCTCAGGCGCAGCCTCATCTTCAGCCAATTTGGCCGCGCTAGGTTCAGCCGCCGGCAAGACGGTTGGCTTCTTTTTGAATCCCTTCATTGGGATCGCCCCCGTATTTCAGCTGGTGAACAGGGCTGAAACACGACTTAGTGCGCCAGCCAGTTCAAAACAAAGTTGAATCAGAGTAGCGCACATCACTTTAGTTACACAAGGGAATCTGACAATCTGTGGATATTGCATGCAGTTCTGGCATGCATCTACTCCTTACTCAAGAACCTGACGGCAGCCCTGCGCCCCTTTTCAATCTTTTCCAGTTCGCGCCCCTCTACTGCGCTTGCCGACACCCACCGCTTAGAAAACAGCTCCTGCGCCGCCTGGATCATGACCCCACAGGCATAGGGATCTTTTTCCTCGCTAATCGCCCTGGCAAACACCGCCTTAGTTTTTAGCCTAAGCTCCTCCACTTGAACACGGTGGAAGGACATTTGCATGAGACTAGCCGCGCCCCAAGCCCGGCACAGTGCGTCGTCGTCGTTAAAAAGCACCCGAGCCAAAACGTCAATCTCACCTGCGCCACCAACCCAACCCAAAGCGATAACCACCTTGCGGCGAAGCTGAGCCTCCCCGGTAGCAAGCAGGGCACAAAGCGGCCCCACAAGCCTGTCACAGTAGGGCGCGTAAAAGTCTAGGTGCCTTAGTTTGGATAGCACCTCAGCTGCCAGGGCGGCGGTAAGCACCCGGATTTTCTCCTCCCCTCCCCCAGACAGCTGCGCCAACAGGAAGTCGAGCCCCGCCTGCCCGTGCTTGTCGAAACGGGCGGCCAAATAGACTTCTTTGCCCGCCCGCCAATCTGCACAGATAAGCTCGTAGTGCGCGGCAATGTCCTGGGTTTTGTCGTCTCCCTGCCCCATGGCCCCCCTCCTTACGTCATTGGTGCCGACGGCGCCCTTGGCTTCGCTCTCGACGCCGGCAAGGCCCAGCTCGCCGCCGTAGTCATTACCGCCGTAGTCATTACCTACAAAATCGTCCGTCGCCTATAAAAACAGTATTGAAAAATCATAGGCGACGGACGATTTTACCTGTAAATCTCAGGTGCAGACCTTCAGACAGGCCTCAAGCTAGACCTTAGTTATCACGCAAACACCAAGTGGTAGAACTCTTCAATAAGGTCACGTTTGCCGCGTAGTGACGGCGACGCCGCCAGGGCCCGGGAGATTTCTACCGGGATTTCACGGTCCCCGCCTTCGTTAGTCTTCAGCTCTCGCGGGCTCATAATGTCATCGGTTTCGAAGTCATCATAAGCCGTTAGGATATTGCGCAGACGCAAAATCTTACCCATCAGGTTAATGAAGTTCTTCTGCTGCGATTCGGAGGCAATAATGCCTATCGGCAGGGGGAACTGTTCACGTAGCTGCTTTACTGTCTCAATGTACTTAGACAGGTATTCAAAATGTATGGACGCAGAAGTATCTGACCGCGCGCATTTGCAGATGTCAATCGTGTCTGAGGATTTGCTCTGCCAATTTGGCACCGCAGATCCGATCTGGTGTTTCTTCGGAAATGAGTCTGTAATAGCGTAGCCGACGCAGTCGCGCTCCGCCTGCATTTACAAGGTCGCCCCGACCTCTCGCAGCGCCTCGGCAACGGCGAGCGCGTCCTCCTCGTTTAGGTGCCCGTAGCGCATCTGGCCCGCGAACGCCTCGGTGGGCACGACAAGCGTCTTAGAGCATCTGGCAACCGAGGGCTTGCCCAGCCCGGCGTACTTCCATCCGCGCAGGCGCACCTCGCCGGGGAACTCGGGGCGCGGGCCATGGCCGGTCACTTTAACGGCGAGGACGACCGCCCTCCCACCATCGACGGCGCCGATCACGACCGGACGTACCTTCGCCACGCCGGGCTGATCCTCGTACTCGAAGGACATCTGCCAAACGTCGTAGGGACGCGGTACGCTCTCAGTCGTCATCCTCGTCCCTCCAGGCGGCAGGAACGACGAGGCGGCCGTCGCTTACCTCGGCCACGGCGATGTCGGAGTTATCGAAGTTGATCCTCGGTTGGAGCCGCACGTCAAAGGGGAAGCCCTTGCACTGGTTGAACATGCGCACGAACACCTTGATCGCGGCTGACGGCGTCATCCCCAACGCCTCCGCGTTTGCCTGGAAGTCGAGCTTCTCCTGGAGGTCGATCTTCGTATTGAGTGATGCTGTTGCACTCATCATGGCACCTTTCTCTTTCTTTGAATGATACCACGTTAGACCACTTTAGACCACATTGACGGATTATCCGACGCTGCGCACGCGCACGCACCCAGCACGGTATCCATCGAGCCAGTCGGTAACGTCAATAACACCTACGCCATCGAGGGGCGTGTTTCCTTCGACGACGGCACAGAAGCCTTGGCCACGACCGACACCGTGTTGTCACAGAAGGACGAGGCCAATGGCAAGCTTGGTTGGTGGCACATTGACGCCCCATCCTTCGGATCAACAGTCACCCTCATGGAGTTAGACAACCTTCGCAGCGTGCGGGTCGGCGACATATCGATCGATAACCCCCAAGGCTGGTACTACCTATTCCCCGGCAGCTACCGCATCGAAGCAGTCCCCCAGAACCCGGACTACTGGACAATCAAATACGAGCGCCCATTAACCGACGGCGCCACCCCCACAATGGAGTGCACCCACAACAGCTAGCGGACCATCAACCTTCCCCAGCCACACATAGCCAGGACCACGCCGGACACCCCCTCTCGCATCCTCACGCGAGGTAGACACGCGCCTCCCAGGGCTCCAGAACGCCGGGAGCCTCTCGCTCGGCCTCGGACAGGTCCCGGTTGGACAGGATGAGCTCGCCGCTCACCCCGCGCGCGACCTCGCCCAGGGACGCGGGCTGTGAGGAAAGGTTGACGAGGACCGTTGCCACGGCCTCGTCGAAGATACGCCGGTAGGCGAAGACTGCGGGTGAGGGAGTAACGATGCGCTCGAACGAGCCCGCCGCGATGACAGGCAGGCCGTGGCGCACGTCCGCGAGCGCCCGATAGTAGGAGTACTCGGATGAGGGGTCACCCACCTGGGTGGCGGCGTTAATCTCCGTGTAGTTCGGGGTGACGCCGATCCACGGGGTGCCGTCGGTGAAGCCCGCGTTCGGCCCCGCGTCCCACTGGACGGGGGTGCGCGCGTTGTCGCGGCCGGTGGCGCGCATCCCGGCCAGGACCGACTCGGGGTCCTCCCCCGCCGCGGTAGCCTCGCGATAGTAGCGCAGCGCCTCCACGTCGCGGAAATCGTCGAGGCCGTGGAAGACCCCGTTGGTCATGCCGAGCTCCTCGCCCTGGTACACGTAGGGCGTGCCGCGCAGCATGTGCAGGGCGGTCGCCAAGGCGGTCGCCGACTCATAGCGGTACTCCTCGTCGCCGAAGCGGCTGACGGCGCGCGGCTGGTCATGGTTGTCCAGGTAGAGGCTGTTCCAGCCAACGCTTCCCTGGGCTTCCTGCCAGGCGCTCAAGCAGTCGGCAAGCTCGCCGGGACGCAGCGGGCGGGGGTGGAACTTCCCCGCTTCGAGGCCGAGGTCTACGTGGTCGAATTGGAACACCATGTCGAGCTCGCGTCGGGCCGGGTCCGTGAACAGCAGGACGTTGTCGCGGCGCACGCCCGGAGTTTCGCCGACCGTCATGGTTCCGGCGCGCCCCGCGAAGACCTCGCGGCGCATCTCGGCGAGGTATTCATGCAGGTGGGGCCCTTCGGAGAAGTGCGGGAAGCCCTCGCCCCACGCGCGCCCGGGGTAAACGACGCCGTCGGGCAGGGCCGGGTCCTTCGAGATCAGGTTGATGACGTCCATGCGGAAGCCGTCGACGCCGCGGTCGAGCCACCAGTTCATCATGCGATAGACGGCGGCGCGGACCTCGGGGTTGTCCCAGTTCAGGTCGGGCTGCTTCTTGTGGAACAAGTGCAGGTAGTACTGGCCCGTAGCCTCGTCCCAGGCCCAGGCCGAGCCGGAGAAGAAGGACCCCCAGTTGTTGGGCTGCGCCCCGGCCTCGCCGCCAACGTGCCCGGGGCGGGGGTCACGCCAGATGTACCAGTCGCGCTTGGGATTATCCCGCGAGGAGCGCGACTCGACGAACCACGGGTGTTCATCGGAGGAATGGTTGACGACCAGGTCCATGACGAGGCGCATGCCGCGTTCGTGGACGTCCGCGAGCAGGCGGTCGAAGTCCGCGAGCGTCCCAAACATAGGGTCGATGTCGTAGTAGTCGGCGATGTCGTAGCCGTTGTCGGCCTGCGGGGAGGCGTAGATCGGCGAGAGCCACAGGACGTCCACGCCGAGCCCCTTCACGTAGTCCAGCTTCTGTCGGATGCCTTCGAGGTCCCCGAACCCGTCGCCGTTGGAATCCTTGAAGGAGCGCGGATAGATCTGGTAGACGACCGCGCCCTTCCACCACTCGTCGGGGCTAAGGCCGTTGCCCGCAGGGTTCAGCGCATCGTCTCGGAAAAACATGGAACACCTGCCATACGTTAAGGTCGAGCCGATCAGTCACAGACTATCGTACCGCCCCACTATCGCGCAGGCTGTGCAGCCACCAGCCGGGCAATTGCAACGACACGCCGACACAAGCGCCCTATGGTGTCCCCATAAATCTCGCACGTAATTCCCTTCCTTGAATCTTCAACATCTGCCACAAACGTTGCAATCCCAACAACGCAATTTCAATGCTTGAAAGGTTGACATGGAAATTACGTGCGACATTGCTGGGGAACCACGCCAGCAGGTCCAGCACGGTGCAGCACACGCCACCCGGTACGATCGCAGATCACACCGATCATACCGATCAAGCGACACACACAGCAGCAGGTAGGGCCAGACACCGCCCGAGGTCCTTTGAAGACAGCGAGGGTAGAAGTCCGCTCATCACCTGGGACCTCGACCTCTACCCGCAACCCCCGCTCAACACCCACTCACCCACACTCAACTCGGAAGAGCCAGTTTGATCGAGGCCCTGGTAGTGCACGCGGGAGACTACGGCATGTCCGTGCCCGAGGAGCTGCGCCCGAAGATGAAAGAATCAAGCGCGATGGCCAAGGCCCTGCGCGTCCTGGACGCCCTGCCCCACGCACCCACGCGCCACGCCCGCGAGGCGGCGGAGGCGCTCGGCGCGGCGCTTGGCGTCAGGGCGTTGTTACTTGTCTTTCGGGGTGGATGCAGTCCGGGCCTCGTGCATGTTTACTCGCCGTAGTGGAAGCGGCAGGAAATGATCCAGAGGGCTTTGCCGTCGTCGCTGATCTGGTAGATCAGGCGGTGCCGTGAGTCGATCCGGCGTGACCAGTACCCCGAGAACTCGTAGCGAAGAGGCTCAGGCTTGCCGATCCCCTCGTTTCCGTTGCGCTGGATGTCCTTGATGAGTGCGTTGATGCGCTTGAGGGTCTTGCGATCCTCGAACTGCCACCAGACATAGTCGTTCCAGGCCTCCTCATCCCATGTGATGTGCATGGTCAGTCCTCGTCGAGCTCAATGAGGTCGTGAACGACGCCCTCGCCAGCGCGGTGACGTGCGATCGATTCGCGCAGATGGCGGGCGTTTGCGGGGGACTGCATGAGGTAGACGGTCTCCATGAGGGACTCGTACTCGTCGAGGGCGATGATGACGGCGCTCTCGTGGCCCTGTCGGGTAATGACGATTTCCTCGCGGTCGTTGACGACCTGGTCGAGGACCTCGGCGTAGCGTGCGCGCGACTCGGTGTAGGTCATGGTTTTCATGGGGTGCTCCTCTGCTCGCCTATGTACAGAACATTGTACATGAAGTGAGGGTGTGTGTCTCCAGCCGGATGGTGATGCGCGGGGTAACGCCTCCATGCGGGGCCAGGTACTGCGGAACTGCTGGCACGGGACTGCTGGCATGGGGTCTGCATCGCGGCGTCCTTCACCTGGGAGGAGAGGGCCGTGCGTTCTGGATAGGAAGCGCTGATCTGGATAGGTTATTTTCCTATCCGCAACGTCATAACCTATCCAGTTCGTGGTTTCCTATCCGCTTCGTGGCCGCCCATGCCCATGCGCGTCCGCACGTGGGCCCGATGATGTGCACGTGGGCCCTTTCATCCGCACGGGGGCAGCGCCGCCTACGCGCAGGTTATGGGGTTTACGTGTGTGTCAAGGGGTTAACGTGCAGCGCTTAGTGGCCGCGGTGGCGAGCTTTCGCTTTCAGGCGGGCGAGTCGTCGTTTCTCTTCAGCTTTCTTTCGTTTCTCTTGCCTGGTTGTGGAAGCTCGTTCTTGTGCCGTGCGTTCGCGTTCCGCTTGAATCGATGCCTGTGACGCAGTGGAAGGAAGCGCACGGCGAGCGAGGCGAGACGCTTGGCGCTGTGTGCGCTTAGGGTTGTGGTGTGTCGTCTGGCGTTGGGCCGTATCGGGCGTCCAAGCGGCCTCGTCGAGGCGGCACAGGAGAGCGTTAGCGTGAGCGAGAAGGAACTCGTAGAACTCCGCGTCTGAGGGCTGCGCGCCGAACACGATTCTAACGGCGCGAACACGGTCGGCCTCGTGGCGCTCAATGACACCGACCCAGAACTGACCATCGAAATATAGTGTGGACTCCGTCTTCATTACTCGTCTCCAGGTACACCACGGTGGACCCGATGACGCTGGATTCTGCTCGGGGCAGCGACGGATGCGAGGCATCGCCCAGACTTCCTACTGGACTGTGCGGTTCGCGTATCAGGACTGACGACTCATTATACATCCCGTGTTCCGGGGTGTTGCTACTGGACGATCGGCTTGCCGCCGATGGACATGGGGGCGCGGGTGCGGGCCCCCAACAGTTTGATGGCTCTTCAGAGTTGGGTGTGGGTAGAGACATCTAGACCTCCTGCGATGAGGAGCATTCGGAGTTGGTAGCTGGTGGGGTTGCGGTAGCCTCTGGCGATGCGTCTGCCCAGCTCGATAATGTCCGTTGATGGCTTCCGTGGAGTGCGTTGCTGGCTCCGCCGGTATCGAAGTAGGCCAAGAATGCGTCCTTCCACTTGCGTAGGGTTCGCCCCTAGGCGAGCGATTTCGGGGATGGGACAGGCTGGTAGGCGCTGGATTAGGTGTGCGGCCAGGCGTTGGCCTTGGGTGGGTATGGCTTGGTGGAAGACCTCGCGCACTTGCCCGGTGAAGGTAGGCGACGTCGACACTGACGTGTGCCTCATCTGCCACGAAGGCCTCACGGAGGCGTTCCTTTTGACGTGGGGTGAGCCTGTGGCGCGAGGCGCGCAAAAGATTGCGGACCTGGGTAGAGGGGGTCGCCTGTGCGTGCGCGGTGACCGGTCGTGTCTTGCTGGACGCGGCCGCGACGGTGTCGATGGTGTCGGCCAGGCGCTGTTCGTTTGGTGCCGTGAGCATGAGGGCGGTTCCGACGCGCGAGTAGCGCAGTCCTCGCCCAGTGGCGTACCTGTCAAGATCGAGCAGAGCGGCGTCGGCGAGCACGCTCGCGATCGGGTTGGGGTCCGAGGCCCGGGCGAGTTCGTCGATAATGGGCGCGTCGGCATCGGGGACGTCGAGTGCCGAAAGGCCCGCACAGGTCACGAGGCCCGGGTCGGCGACGCGGATGGTGGCTCGCGCGAGGTGGTGGTTGCCGTGGTCGTAGTCGTCGACGAGTCCCCTGCTGAATGCGTCGTGTCCTGCGCGCGCGTCGTCGTAGGTGCCGTTGGGCCGTTCTGTGGTGAGTCGCCGTTCGAGGCTTTCGCGCACCGATTCGGCCAGGAGCGCCCGGGTGATGGGGTCGGCCGTCGTGAGAGTGTTCGTGTCAAGTGCGGCGATCCGTGGCGGCACCCAGTCGCTCGCGGCGAGGAGGCGGAGTTGTTCGTCGGTGAGGCTTCCCGGCGTGGGGGTGTTCGCTCTGGTGGGGTCGGGGTGTGCTGTGAGGAGTCGGCGTCTGGCGCGAGTGAGGGCTTTGGGGCTGGTCGCTTCTCTCAGGGACGAGGCCGTGGCAAGCGTCGTCATTGTCTGTCCTTCCAGTCAACAACCTTCCAGTTACCCTACAAGTTTGAAGTGCTGTGACTGATCGACACGCCGGTGACGGCGGCGATCTCCGAGGCAAAAGCATCACCAGAGCGAGTCTGCGGCGATGCCAGCATTTCCAACGAATAGTCTGATATTCTTCCCTTGTGCTTGCTGGTCGGAGGGATGCTTTTTCGACCACTGGCGATCCGACGTAACGTTTCCCCTGATCGCAGGGGGTACGACACGCCGGGCAGCCAGAAAGCACCGAGCGCCAAAAGGTGCATTAAGACGATAGCAACGATGTCATTGATGTTGTGCTGGTTTACGCCAGAAAGCACCGAGCGCCAAAAGGTGCATTAAGACCGCTTATCCTGGCTCAACAGTTCTTCACGGTGCTTAGCCAGAAAGCACCGAGCGCCAAAAGGTGCATTAAGACACATTGTGCGTAACCTTGATTGTGAAACCATCCGGCCAGAAAGCACCGAGCGCCAAAAGGTGCATTAAGACTTAAGCCCCATGGAGCTAGTCAGTGTCTGGAATTTTGCCAGAAAGCACCGAGCGCCAAAAGGTGCATTAAGACGATCCAAAATTGGGCCCAGAAGTAAGCGTATGCAGGCCAGAAAGCACCGAGCGCCAAAAGGTGCATTAAGACTTGCGGGAGGTAGACACCTCCAAGCGGGTAATGGAGCCGTCAGAAAGCACCGAGCGCCAAAAGGTGCATTAAGACATAATCATTAGGCATGTTGATGTAAGCGTCTCCGTGTCAGAAAGCACCGAGCACCAAAAGGTGCATTAAGACGTAGGGGTGACTATCGTAATGGTCATGTACCACGGCTTTCCAGAAAGCACCGAGCACCAAACGGTGCATTAAGACCCCGGCTTCTCAATAACACTAAGCCCGTGCTTTAAGTCAGAAAGCACCGAGCACCAAACGGTGCATTAAGACTAGTGATTGAGGCGGTACCGGAAGCGGTTAGCTGTACTGTCAGAAAGCACCGAGCGCCAAAAGGTGCATTAAGCGGCTCTTCAGAGTTGAGTGTGGGTGGAAGCATCTAGACCTCCTGCGATGAGGAGCATTCGGAGTTGGTAGCTGGTGGGGTTGCGGTAGCCTCTGGCGGTGCGTCTGCCCAGCTCGATAATGTCCGTTGATGGCTTCCGTGGAGCCGTTGCTTGCTCCGCCGGTATCGAAGTAGGCCAAGAATGCGTCCTTCCACTTGCGTAGGGTTCGCCCCTAGGCGAGCGATTTCGGGGATGGGACAGGCTGGTAGGCGCTGGATTAGGTGTGCGGCCAGGCGTCGGCCGTGGGCGGGTGTGGCTTGGTGGAAGACCTCGCGCACTTGCCCGGTGAAGGTAGGCGACGTCGACACTGACGTGTGCCTCATCTGCCACGAAGGCCTCACGGAGGCGTTCCTTTTGACGTGAGGTGAGCCTGTGGCGCGAGGCGCGCAAAAGATTGCGGACCTGGGTAGAGGGGGTCGCCTGTGCGTGCGCGGTGACCGGTCGTGTCTTGCTGGACGCGGCGACGCACCTCACCTGGAGCATCGCCAGCGAGCTTGACGATATGGAAGGCATCGAGCACGCTGGTTGCGTCTTGGAGTTGATCGTCGATGGCGTTCTTGCTGTCCCTGGAAGGGATCCAGCGTCGCGATCTGGATACCGGAGCGAAACTGTTCGCCGCGCTCTTCTAGCCAGTTCTTATACACGGTGCCAGACCTGCCTGGAACCAGGTCCACTCAAGCGGGCCGTGGGGTGATCCTCCCCCTCGAGTGGTCCACGATGCCAGTGAGCTCACGAGGGCCCCGTCGGCGTCGGTCCTGGTGATGCCACACACCTCTCATCAACCCCCAGCACCCGAACCCCCGCAAAAACGGGCAGGGTCATCAGATGCGGCTCACAGACACGACTTGATATGGGACCACACGCTATTCCACGTGGTTGCCAGTTGTCGAGCCAATCCTGCAATGATGGCTCCCTCGAAGCGCAACTGTCGGATCGCCCGCACACCCAAACGCGCCCAGGGGGCGCACACCCGCTCGTCATGTTCCAGGAACGTCACCGTCTGGCAGGTGGTTTCGCGACATATCCAGCGCCGTTTATGCCACCGGAACTTTGCCGGGACCCGGGCCCAGGGTGCGTCGATCACCTCCACCACCACACGCCCGTTGCCTTGAGCAATTCACCCCGCAACCAGGGCACCCCGCCAGCTGGTTGCACGACTCAACATCAAGCACTAGAGCATCTGGGGTGCGAGCCACGCTCATCAGATGGAAGCCCTCCAAACCGACGAGCAGATCACACCGATCACAACGATCAAGCGACACACACAGCAGCAGGTAGGGCCAGACACCGCCCGAGGTCCTTTGAAGATCGCGGGGGTAGAAGTCCGCTCATCACCTGGGACCTCGACCTCTACCCACAACCCCCAACCAACACCCACTCACCCACACTCAACTCGGAAGAGCCGGTTAACACTTCTTGCCTCGTCGGCAGTGCAGTGAGCACCTCTCGGGGTCCAACAATGGCAGCACCAGGCTGCCACCCCAGGCCGCTCAGAAAGGCACATACGCCATGAGCACCACAGAGTCTCACACTGAGGGGTTATCAACCGATATCTCTCGCCGCCTAGCACCTGAGAGGACGAGTGCGCTGCACGGTGCATCGCCTGGATGCCTCTGAGGAAGGCGGCTCGACATGAGCACCGATCTGACCCTGTTCACCCACCCGGTCCTCGGCAACCTGCGCACCATCGTCGACGGCGAGACCATCTACATCTGCGCAAAGGATGCCGCCACCGCACTGGGCTACAGCAACACAAACGATGCCATCAAGCGCCACTGCAAGGGGGTCGTGAAACGCTACCCTCACCTTTCATGCGCCATCTGCATCAGCGCATATAAAACCTGGCGGTGTTCATGGCTGTAAGCAATGAACACCGCACTTCGTTTAATGTAGGG
>BNJU01006172.1_pt1 | contig 11227 bp, 17 predicted proteins | sample 8539281 | NCBI WGS metagenome assembly BNJU01 (sample SAMD00202456, study PRJDB9452) | human saliva metagenome | isolation source: human saliva | place: Japan
GAATATAGGTAGTTATAATCGACAGCAACTAAGAAGCAGTAAAAATATTATTCATAAAAATAATCAAGATAAGGGCACAAATGACAGAAATGATAAAGAAAACTTAAAAATTATCTTTATATTACATTTGAATTACTTATATAACATGGGGGCTTTCACAATATAATTATTAGCACTCTACATTTAGATTAGAAACATTATAGGGAGAAATATTACATAGGCACTTGGACCAGCTATTGCAAGTGGCTTTATTTTAGCAAGAATATAAATTTAAACATTTTGTATTTAGTAAGAAAGAAAATAGGTATTTATTTCATAATTCACCTCTTGCAATTTTGATACTATTCTTTATCTTCCTTAGAACTAAACGGAGTATCATCAATTGATATTATTCTTTATACAACTAATTTTTGGTGGTGGACATGAAGAATTAGGATGGAGAGGAATATACAACCATTACTTGATGTCAAAAATATACTTATTGGCAACTAATTTGACTGGTGGATCAATTTGGGGATTTGGCATCTGCCTTTATGGTTTATAGTTGGAGAAAGTCAAACATGATTTCCTTCTTATTTTTATATATACATTATTTTAAGTTTTGCTTTAGGACTCTCTTTTTACCGTCAACCCAATGCCGGAGTGTGTGTGTGTTTGTTAGTGAAACGTAGCTAATCCTCAAAAGGTTCACTGAACCTTTTGAGTCCACAAACGCATCATGTTGAGGCGGTATCACTGCTTGTACGAGCTGAGGCATCAGCGAAGTAGAAGTAGATGCTCCGCCCATGGGATAGGATTCGTAGAGTGAGGAGGGAAACCGACGAAATGATACGGTAATTCCGAACTGCCGAGTGTGTCAGCTTGTTAGAGAAACATTTTTTTACTATACATAAGCTTTAAAAGCTTTAAAATTAACTACTAGAAAAGGAAGTATTATCATGGGAATATTCGATGATTTTGAGTACAAAGAGAACTACCAAAATGAAGAAAAAGTAATTGAAGTACTAAAAAAGATTTTAAGAGCAATTCATCTAAATAGTTATAGAGATATTATGGATAGTGTTGATGGTTCAGAAGTTGATGATTTAAGAGAGTTGCTTGAATATATTGACGATTCATTACAATTAAACGATTTTTGATAAAATTGATGAATATGGTGTAGAATGTAATTTCCATCCGAATTATGAGTATTCTCAACTACAAGTTTATGAATTTAATAATCAAACTGGTTTTTGCTGTTGAATATCAGATGACCTCTAATTCTGAATTAGTAGATTTAACCCTACAATTAAAAATTTTTTTATACAATAAGGATGGTTACAAAATAACTTCTATAGATGTAGATCCTGGATAAAACCAAACTTAATTATCTTCGTTATGAAATATATGTGTATACTAAGGACAGATAATTAGGTTGTAAGTTGCATAGAATATCGGTTAGTTTTTTTCAAATATTGGAAGAATGAAAGATGTATATGCTGGAATTGTATCAAAATCCTTCTTATAAAGATCTAGTCGCATTTGGGTCCTTAAAAGAAGGAAAAAGAATTTGTATCTAAAAATAACTGGATATACTAGAAAATGAAAATGATTTTGTTCAAGGTAATAAAGTAGAAATAACGAACATTTAGATGAAAGGTTCAGAATAAACATGAGTCTCTTATTTGAAGAATTTAAAACCATTTGTTTCCATTTAAATCGAGTCGGAATTACACCGACACTGATGGGGTCTTTGGGATTGGAGTTTAGAACGAAAGAAAATTGGGGGCCGTCTGACATTGACATTCATGTGCCTGGTGACCCTAGAGGTTGGGAAGCACCTGATCATCTCAGAATTTATGACTGGGACAAGATAATGAAAGTGATGAAAGACTTAGGCTACGTCTTAATAGATATTCATGAGCATGAATTCCAAAAGGATAGAGTGAGTGTTGAATATGGAAGTATCGATTCCTTACTTGATTTTGCAGGAGTTTCGGAATCGGATATTGAGCTTATTCACATTGAAGGCATCACTTTTCGTCTTCCAAGTCTGGAGCAGTATCTAAGTATTTATAAAGCTTCTTCTCAAGACTCCTATCGAAATGATCACAATAACAATAAGGATTTTAAAAAGATCGAGTGGCTGGAAAGACATTTGTAAATTATCATATGAAAAGTAGTAAGTTGTAAGACTGGCTGCTATGTTATTTTTTTATTATCATTTTTATTGGTTATATAATTTATACTATATTGGAGAGTGCTAGAATTAGTAAGGAAAAGCAGGTGAAAAAATTGTAAAAGAGCTACAGGGCTTTTCTGGGATGGATATCACGCATAGATATTATTGGGAAGTTTCTTGGGGACCCAATTTTTCAATTTGATGAAAATGGACTATTGAAATTTTTAGTAATTAAGGGAGATAGCAAAAATGGCTTCAAGTAAAGAATATTTAGATTTCATTTTAGAACAATTGTCCGAGTTGGAAGAAATATCATATAGAGCAATGATGGGTGAATATATAATTTATTATCGAGGGAAAATCATGGGTGGAATTTATGATGATAGATTTTTAGTGAAGCCTGTCAAATCTGCAATAGCGTATATGCCGGATGTAGAATACGAATTGCCGTATGAAGGTGCAAAAGGAAATGCTATTGGTAGATGATGTTGACAACAAAGAATATTTAACCGGCTTATTTAATTCAATGTATGATGAGTTACCTGCACCCAAACCAAAGAAAAAGAAATAATAAAATATGAAGTTGTGGGGAAGTGAAGATGGATTTTAATAAGATGATTCCGGAATTATCGGTTTTTTTGATATTAATAAAACAAAAAAATTCTATAGCAGATTAGGATTCAAAATAGAATACGAACGCAATGATGAAAGGTTTGTTTTCATGTCTTTTTCAAGGTAGTCAGTTTATGTTTGAACAAATTCATGATGATGGGTGGAACACAGGCGAATTAAGTTATCCCTTGGGAAGAGGTATAAATTTTTTTCAATAGCAGTCGAAGATGTTGAAGGAATTTATAAATTAGTGAAAAACTCTAAATTTTTGAAATATATAGAGAACTAACAAGAAATCAATATCAAGTTAATGGTGCAGAAGAAACACAAATTGAGTTCTTAATACAAGATCCCAATGGATATTTATTAAGATTTACAAATTGATAAATGCCAATTTGTTGAATTTAGCAAGGTATAAATTTCTATGAAATGAAACCTACAAAACTTGTACGGATATTGTAGGGTAAGAAAAGAAATCTTCCTCTATACTAAAATAAACTGAAGGAAAGGGGGAATCGAAATGAATATTATCAAGTCGTTTAACGATACGATTGATTATCTTGAAACAGTTCTTGATGATGAAATTGATGAAAAGAAAGTAACTCAGTTATCCGGATATTCGTATTCAATGTTCAGTCGCTTGTTTTCTATTCTGACTGAAACAACGCTTTCAGAATATTTAAGAAGCAGAAGATTGACGGAAGCAGCCGCTATATTAAGAAATACGGATGAAAAAATTATTGACGTTGCTTTCAAATTTGGATATGAGTCATCAGATTCATTTGGGACAGCTTTTAAATATTTTCATGGATTTACTCCTTCTGAGGTAAGAAATGGAAAACCTTTCAAATTAGTATCACGAGTGCAATTATCACTAAGTGTAAGAGGAGGAAGAAGCATGAACATTACAATTCAAAAGAAACAAGCATTTACAGTTGCTGGGGTAAATGAACAAAGCATCAATTCATCATTATGTCCGAGTGTATGGAATAAGCTATATGAAAAATATAGACACGATGAACTTGCAAGTTTAGGAAGCGGTCAAAGTATGGGCGTTTGCCATGACGTGGAAAATCCAAGCACAATAAATTATATGGCTGGTTATATCGTTAATGATTTAGACAAAGCCACAAGTATGGGCTTAGATGTTTTGGAAGTGGAAGAAGCAGAGTATGCAGTTGTAGAATTAGTAGGAAGTGTTCCGGAGTGCATTCATAACGGGTGGAAATATGCAATGGAAGTATTCTTCCCTGAGCATGGCTATATTCATTCAGGAAAATCTGACTTTGAATATTACTATGAAGGTGATATGCACAGCAATGATTATAAAATGGAGCTGTGGATTCCGATAACTAAAGCTTAAAAACCAGCTTGTCGAGCTGGAAAATTCCAGTTTGCCGAGGTAATACCTTTTAACGATAACCTCAAGCTATCGTTAAATAGTTTAGTGGATATGTTTCCGCATACAACTCAACTACTTGACATACTTGGTGTTCACTCGTTTTAGGTTGATGGAGTATCGCTGCTTGTGTGAGCTGAGCCATCAGCGAAGTAGAAGCAGATGTACGTCCCATGTAAGGTACACCCAAGAAAACGAGCAAGGCGAAGTTTGATTAGCTATGTGCTACTGCAGACTGAGAACGTAGTTCTGTTGACTAAAGCATACAAGTAAAAGTGTAAAAAATCTTAAAATATAAATAAATTGAATCTAGAGACCAACTAATGAAGAAATTTTAGTACTGCACTTGACTATGAACTTGTCACAAATTATTCTAAAGAGTTTATGGAATTATATAATGGAATTTATTTTTTAAACAAAGACAAATTAGAAGTTCTGGAGGGTTGATTTATGGGTGATGTTATTCTTGAACAATTAGCATCAGATGATAAGGAGCAATTTATATTAGATAATCAGGAAGCATTTAATTATGGTGCAATGGTGGAGTTTGGTCATAGAGATAACCACTTCGAAGAAGATGGACAAATTATTTCAAGAAAAACAATTGAACAGTCTATTGCCGACGGAAAGGCTTATCGTATCATATATAATAATAAAAAAGTCGGTGGAATTGTAATAAATGTTAATGGTGAAAAAGGAGAACTGGATTTGTTGTTTGTATCTCCAAATGTTCACAGTAAGGGAATTGGTTATGCTGCATGGTGTGAGATTGAAAAAATGTATCCTCAAGTAAAACTTTGGGGGACGGTAACTCCATATTTTGAACAACGCAATATTCATTTTTATGTAAACAGATGTGGCTTTCACATTGTAGAGTTCTTTAATAAGCATCATCCCGATCCTAACGAAACAGATAGTATGGATGAAGAAATTGATTCACAATTTCGAGATGGGATGTTTAGATTTGAGAAGAGAATAGATTAGCATTTTTGAATTTGCTGAGATAAAATAACTTTCAGTTTTGTCTAGAATGATAATTCCCAGTTTGTCGAAGTAATACCTTTAAATGATAACCTTTTACGATTGTTAAAAGCTCTGCAGACATGTTTCAATATACAGATAGGTTTACTGACATACATAGTGTTCACTCGTTTCATGTTGAGACGGTATCACTGCTTGTAAAATCTGAAAAATAAATTTGCATAGCGTCGTAAAGGTTAAATGGAGGGTTATCGATGGTTATATTGGAATTTTATCAAGGTGATTATCAAAAGGATTTAGCCACGTTTGATTCTTTAGAAGAGGGGAGAGCCTTTGTAGCTCAAATCCCTGGGTATACTTTAGAAGCAGAAGATGGGTTTGAAGTGGAGTATGTGCACCCAAAATACTTGCCGGATTATATGGAAATTGTCTTTAACGGAAATATTGTTCCTCTATCTAGATTTTCGTTCAATTCTGAGGAAAATGTGGACATTATTTGGAAAGAGATTTCGAATCTATCCGTTAAAAACGATAAAGTGATCGAAGGCTATTCAAAAATCGACGCGTATGTCGTTAACAACGATAAAGTGAAAACCTATGTCGAAGCCAGAGAAGCAAACTATGGCAAGGTAAAAGACTTCTTAGAGCGCAACGGATATGAAGCCGACAGAAGTTTTTTCGGAAGTGAAGACGGCGAAGCGATTCTCTACAGAAAACGCGGTGCCGAAGATTGGTACTTCTTGTGTCACTTAGACCCGCTGTTTGTAGATATTGAAGATGTAGAAGGATATGTGAAAGAAGAGATTCAATCGTTAAACTAAAGAACGTTTCGAAGACGTGGCCTGAGTTATATTTAAACAGACTTCTATTTTGCTGGATGATGGAATTAAGGAGAAATTTATGACCTTAAAACAAATTAAATTTAATCCTTTTAAACATTGGGAAATCATCAGCGACTTGTATAAGCAGTCCTTGTGTCCTTATCTCATTCGTGAATTAGGCGTTGACTTTGCTGTTATGAGCCAGACAGGGCAACTAGCTCCATTCGACTATTAGAATATTTTTGACTATTTTTCTTTTGGACTCGGAGATGTATCGATTCGTCCGATAAATCAGTGAAACCTACCTTACCAAAATTATACTGATTTAAAAATGTTATCTAATTGAGAAAAGAACAAAAAGTTTTGGTCTATAATATAGATATTTTCTAGCACCACATGTGGAGACGGTATCGCTGATTGTACGAGCTGAGAAATCAGCGAAGTAGAAGCAGATGTTCCACCCATGCGACAAGGTGAGACCGAAGGTCGAGAAGGTTCCCTGGGGTATAGGACTCGTAGAATGAGGAGGGATACCGACGAGATGATACGCCAAGTCAGAACCGTTGAGTGAGTAGGATTACTTATAAAAGGATAAAAGATTTGTAACGAAAAAAATTATGAAAAGCCTTGAAATCAAGGCTTTTTGTCATATAGTGGGGAAGTATCATAGTGTGAACTAGTCTTCAGTAGCTGAATTTTTCAGTTTAGGTAAAATAGAACTTATTGAAATAGTTATGTGGATTATTTCATTACTTCTTTAATCATTTTTAAAATCTTTAAATTAAGCTTTGGAGAATTCAAATAATATTTGCATTTGAAAATGAAATGATTAATAAAACAGCTTCCGATAAGATATTTGACATTATTAGTTTCGTGCACTACAATAGAAGTTACATACCACTGGTATGATAGAAAGGGACTAAAATGGCAAGGAATAGAAACTCACATGAAACTAGAAAAAAAATACTAGAGGTCTCTAAAAAAACTTATTTTTTTAGAAAAAAAGGATTTGATAATACATCAATACAAGATATCATAGATGGCTTAGGAGGATTAACAAAAGGTGTTATCTATCATCATTTTGAGTCTAAATATGATATACTTCAAACAATCATTAGCGAAAAATAATCAGGAAATTTTTAAATTATAATTGAGAGGAAATACTGGATTAGAAAAGATACAAAATTCTTTGATGGACTCTTTCTCTAATTTTGAACACCAAAGGCTCGTATACTCTGCCTCAATCATGCTTAGAAGTCCACGTTTGTTAGGGGAGCAGTATCTAGGTCTATTTTCTGATTTTTTACCCGAAATTAGAGAAAAAGTTTACGAAGGAGTTGAAGATGGGTCTATTAAAACAGAATATCCAGAAGAGCTAGCAGATTTAATTGTTTTAACTCTAAATATTTGGATCGGTTTTCAAATTTCCGTTTTTTCATTAGTAGAATTAAAGCGCAAAATGAATTTCATCAAACTTACTTTTGAAGGTCTAGGGGTACAGTTAATTTCTGATGAAATGATGGAGGTGATTTTCAACTTATTTGATCACTTAAAAAAATAGTAAATAAGTAGTCGCATGACATTCATGTTAATACTAATTTCTATTTATGTGTTATCAATTCAATAAATTATCTTACATAATTTATAGTTAAAAAAATAACATACTTTAAGTGTGTTATTAAAAATCCATTATACATACCGAAGGTATGTTTGTTTTTTTAGTACATACATACCGATAGTATGTATAGTAACATTGTCTGAAGAATAAGCTTATTTTTTTAAATATTTGTCGAGATTAGTCTGAATAGTTTATTCTTTATTTACGCTTTGGAGGAAATAATCTATGTTGTCGCTTATTAAAATTGAATTAAATAAAGTTTCTAAATCTAAATTATTTTTTTAGCCTGGTTGTGTACTATATTTATAGTGTTAGGTATTACAGCAATCATTATTATGGGATTAGGTACTGACAATAAACTAGGAGAATTCACTGGACAGGATTCTAATGTTATTAGAATTACAGGTAAATGGGAAGGTTGGGCAATTGTAGCTTCATTGTTTTTCATCTTTATTTACAAAAAGCAGCATTTTTTTGATTTTTCGAATCTTATTTATTGTCTACGATTATTATTGATGAATTTAAACGAAGAACAATTTTTTTCAGTTGTTTTTCTTACCCTATTTCTAAAAATAAAGTTACTTTTGGGGAAAAAAATTCTTTCAGTCATTCTAATAGCATCTATTGCCCATTTTTTTCTGCACATTTAGTGATTCAATTATTCATTAGATTCATGGCTATTGTAACTGAATCTAGTTATATCCCTCTAGCTAGTCAATTAATTAACTTAGCTGGAATAACGTTTGCAACAGTACTAATAGGGTTACTACCATTTGTTTTTAGGTATGATTAAACATTCAACAGCTATAACAATGCTTTCAGGACTTGGTTTAGCAGCATTACTTTCAAATGTAAGTCCAGGAAGTTTATCTAATAATATTGCTGATAACTTATTCTTTTTTTGATATTTGCAAGTTTCATAAGTTTAATGATTACTTCATTTTTCAATTTTTTTAATATTTCAAGACAAGATATTAGTATCAAGTAGCATACCTAAGTTTAATTGAAGGAAAGTGATAATTCCTTAATGATTTCTATAAAAAAAGAGACTGTATAAATTAGTATTTATGCTCTGGGAGAAAAATTCTTGCATTTAAAACTGGATATAGAAAGAGAGATAGAAATGAGAAATATTGTTGAAACAAAAGAAGTTTTTAAAACAATTGATAAAGAAGAAATTTTTAGTGGTATCAACCTTCAAATTGCTGAAGGAGAAATCTATGGTTTTTTTAGGACCGAATGGTGCTGGAAAAAAACAACGTTAATGAAATGTATGTTATCCTTATCAACAATTACATCAGGTAGTATTGAAATTTTTTTGGGAAAAATCTACAAGAACACAGAGAAGAAATATTAAGTCAGATTGGAAGTATTATTGAATCACCAATTTTTTTATGATAATTACACTGCAAAAAGAAATTTTGGAAATTCACGCTCAGTATATGGGGAAAAAAATATTATTGAATCAGATATAATAAGAGCCTTAAGAATGGTCGGATTAAAGAATACGACTAAAAAAGTAAAAGATTTTTTTCGTTAGGAATGAGGCAAAGGCTTGGTTTTAGCTCGTGCCTTTCTAACAAAACCTAAATTGTTAATTTTAGATGAGCCAATCAATGGTTTAGATCCAATAGGAATTCAAGAAATTCGAAATCTTTTGTTGTCGCTTTCTAAGGAGCATGGAATTACAATACTAATATCGAGTCATATATTATCGGAAATTTCACAGATAGCAGATAAAAATTGGTTTTTATCAAAAATGGAGAAATTGTAGAACAGGTCTCTATGAAAGAGATTAGAGAGAGAATATTAACTTAGAAGAATATTTTTATGTCTCATTTTTCTAAAATGAAATTAAGAATTATGAGGTAGATTAAGGATGAAACAATTGATAAAGAATCATCAGAAGGCTTTTTTTATGCTTTCATGATATTTAATATACTGGTCCCTTTAACTAATATTGCTTTTGCTTATTCTATTAAAGGGATTATTGATAGTGGTATGTCCCAAAATGAAGATGCCTTAACTCAAGCGGTACTAATAGGAGCTACTGTTATTTTCATCTATGCAGGACTCAACTTTATATCTCTTCGATTGAAAAAAATAAACTTGTTAGGCAAATCATGTCAAGATACAAAAAAACAAGGTGTTCCAATCTATTTTTAGATAGCGATTATAGAGACTTTTCTAAAGAAAAAAACAGGGAAATTTATTTCTGTATTAACTGAAAATATGAAGAAAAATCGAGCAAGATTATCTACACCAGTATTTTTAATATTTCAAAAAAACCTTTCCTTAATGATTTTTTTCACTCCTAGCTATGTTTATAGGTAATTGGTTTTTGACCTTATTAGTTATCATTGCTAGCATTATTCCGATGATGATTTCAGGATTTATTGGACACAAATCAACCTCTCTACAAAAATAGAGCTATGATTGCCGATCAGAAGTATTTAGCTAAGGTTAAAGATATTTTTAGCAGGATTTCTGGTTATTAAAAAGTTTTAATGTGAAAGAGGCTATTCGTCTGGATTATAGTCATGAAAGTGAAAAATTGGATGAGATATATTTTATAAAAGGAAAATTTGATGTTTTAGCAAATGTTATTTCTCAGCTTTCAGGAATGATTGTTTTTTTGGTAGCTTTTTGGTGGAGGGATGTACCTCGTATTTAATGGCTATACCACAATTGGAAGTGTGACAGCTATTGTTCAACTAGTCAATTTTGTAGTAATGCCACTAAATGAAATTGGTATGGGAATGAGTAAATTTCGTGAAGGGCAAGCAACACTTAATGCATTTGAGGTAAAAGATGTAATTGGACTTCAGACTGGTGAAACGAAAGAATATTTTTGATGATGTTATTTCTTTTTTTCAAATATAGACTTTTTCTTACCCTAATACTGAAGAAAAAAATTTTTAATCATTTATCTTTGAAGATTCAAAAAGGGGAAAAAAATTGCAATTGTAGGAATGTCAGGGAGTGGGAAATCAACTTTGCTCAATCTATTACTGCGTTTTTACGATGTAACAAGTGGACATATTTCAATTGATAATCAAGATATACAAGCTATTTCAGCAGAGAGTCTTTATAACTTAATGACGATTGTTCAACAAGACGTTTATATCTTTTGATGATACTTTAAGAGCAAATATTACTCTTAATCAAACCTTTACTGATGAGGAAATAAAGCAAGCTGTACAGCAGTCAGGTTTAGAAAGTTATGTTTTAGAAAATGAATCTGGTCTACAGAATTTATGTGGAGAGAATGGCTCAAATCTATCTGGCGGACAAAAACAAAGACTTAGTATTGCGCGTGCCTTGATTCGAAAAACACCAATCTTATTATTGGACGAGGCAACCTCATCTTTGGATAATCAAGTAACTACTGAAATTGAAAATTCAATCTTAGATATTCAAGATTTAACTGCACTCGTAGTAACCCACAAGTTGAATGAGAACATTTTGAAAAGATACGATAGAATTCTCTTTATGAAAGCAGGCGTCATTGTTGAAGATGGTTCTTTTTGTGACTTGATGGATAGGAAAGGTGAGTTTTATAAGTTGTTTGAGTTGAGTGTGTAATTCTCTTTCGTTTTAATATTACAAAACACTCTATCACTTTCGTTCTATAA